>ERZ808266.13-NODE-13-length-99190-cov-4.166399_pt1 | contig 99190 bp, 101 predicted proteins | sample MGYA00521278_ERZ808266 | MGnify/ENA primary metagenome ERZ808266 (study PRJEB31516, sample SAMN03275591) | gut metagenome | biome: mammalia-associated habitat; material: feces | host: Papio cynocephalus | place: Kenya | collected 2012-08-02 ... | reverse complement strand
TATCGCAGTGGGGTATGCAATAAAATATCGCAGTGGGGTATGCAATAAAATATTTTATTGGGGGGGGGTGTGTTTCGGGATATATTTTTTTGTGTTTTTTTTATGAAGATGCCCACCACACATTACCGATCAAAGTCATTTTTTCAAAATTCATTATGGAAAAGCATGTAAAATAAAAAATATTATAAATAAAAAAATAAAAAAATCTATTGACATATGTGAAATTACTGATATAATATAATTACTTAGATTCTAAGGTCTGAGTCGGAGTCACACGATAGCACCGTTCCGCTTAACGATATAACTCGCTAGTCCCGCCACCGTCTATTGTCGATAGGGCAAGATGAATATGCTTGCTGGTTGACCGACGAGGGATTCATTAAAAATATTTTAATATAGCCACGAACCATAGCGCCCTTCCCGGTGGGCTTTTCCAAATGCGCAAACTACAGGCTTTGAGCATGATGAAAAATCAAAAAGACACCTTAATTGAGTTGAATAATCGGGTATCAGCATCCAAGTGACCGAATGGCATATTCATTGTATGATTGTGTCTAAAGGTCGTGAGCCGCATGTAACTGGGCCGCATATGAATGCTTAGATTCGTCATATGCCTAACTCACCTGCAACCTTCATCACTTGGACGCGCGGCACGGTAACAAGTCAGAGCTTATTCGTGGGCTGAACTGCAAGGCATCTCTACCTTGGCCGCAAACGGAGGGTTGGAACAGCTTAATATAGAATATTTTCCTGTAAGGTTGTATACAAGGGGAGCTTGAGTATACATAAAATATTTTTTTAATCCCGTCTAGGGTATAATTATATTTAAAGGGAATAAAAGATAATATACATTCCAATAGAAAAAAGAGATGCGGGAAATGATAGAATCAATCATTCATTTGGATTTACCTTTTAAAATACATGTAATTGAAAATGAAGAAAATTATGGGCAAATACGGATTAACTGCATAATTAATTTTTTATATAACATAAAATAATCTATTTTGCAAGAAAAAAACAATATCTCCTTGATAAATATTTATCTTTGTGATATAATATAGTCAGAACATTGATGATATCTATATATAAGGAGTTTAAAGATGCGGCAAAAAGCTATTTTAGATTATACACTGAAGACTACAGGAGAAAGACTTGAATGCGTTCAAAAGGTTATAGATACCACGCCTAAAGAAGACATGACTTCAATGTATAAAAAAGCTATCGCGGACTATATTCTTTTTTTAACAGAAAAGAACCAAACTAAAAAAGAAAAGAAAAGAGAACATCCTATCTCAACGAAAAATAGAGAGACAACCATACGCAACCGAACTATGTCTTATGATGGGTTAGCAGAAGATTTAAAACATGGTGAGGATGATATCATGTACATGACTGGCGGCAGCGAACAGTTCTTGGATAACAAAGAGTCTTTGACACATGATGATATCGAGGAAATTCCAGGAGTCAAAGATTATCTTCATATCATAGACACCTTGAAAAAACAGCTACCCGATTGCGAAGGTAAGCAGAAGTACCTGATTAAAAAACATATTATAGAAACATACCAGCAAATCTATATCCTTAAAGCATCATACAAAGGGTGGCCCGCAAAATCTAAAGTGTCTGCGCAGCTGAAGACAATGGTTCATATGGATTTGCCGGAACACGTCACCTTTGACGAAAAGGGGTATCCTGTTTCAGACTGCACCGTTTCCCTGTTCAATCCTGTTCATATATCCTTTCTTCTAAACTACTATCAGACGTTGAAGCAAGAGTCATATGAAGATCTGGAATCAGATATGAAATGGATGCTTATCGATTTTGACAGAACGGTTGATAGGGCATTGAAAAAAGATAAAATCCTATATAACCTTTTGATCTATAAGATCGATGGATATGAAAATGCGGAGATTGCCGAGATGATGCGGCAAGAGTTCGGTGTAAATCATTCAGAACAATTCTATGCCACGACGTGGTCTAAGCGCATTCCAAAGATAATCGCGGAACAGGCGCAAAAAGACTATCTTGTATGGTATTATTCAACACAGGAATATGGTAAATGGAAAAGATGCGGGAAATGCGGCAAGATGAAGCTTGCGCACCCTCTCTTCTTCTCACGTAACTCTGCATCTAAAGACGGTTTTTACTCTATGTGTCGTGAATGTAGAACCATTAGCCGCAAACGTAAAATCAAATAGATTATTGTTTACCCTACGTTTTATCCTTCTTTTGGATTTCGTAGGGTAATTTTATATAGATATTATCACGTTTACTTGGAAAGGAGACATTCATTGAAAGAAACTGGCGTTGCAGTGTGTTCCAAGTGCGGAAAATCGAAAAAAGTTACTGAATTTTGGAAAAAAGATGGAGAAAGAATAGATATCTGCAAAGATTGTCTTACCATGTATGTGGATAATCGAAGACCGGATACATTCAGGTGGATTTTAAAGATGTTTGATGTTCCGTATATTGAAAGAAAATGGATTGAGATGGCTAACAAAGCTTATCTTGCTAATCCTGCTACTTTTGGTCCTAAAACAGTACTTGGAAAATATATCCGCACAATGGGCATGGGACAATATAGAAAATATGGCTATGAAGATTCTGAAATGCTCAACAATCAAGAACTATATGAATTGCAAAGAAGGCAAGCTGCGCAAAAGAGAAATTATGACGCGGAGAGAGAAAAAGAACTTGAAAAGAAGTTTAAAGCAGGTGAAATCTCTGAAGCTGAATACAAGACTTTAAGCCACAAAGATATCATACAGCAAACGAAAGAGCAAATAGATGAAGTTGTCGAATCTGTAGACGGTGAAGTCTATAGATTTAAAGATAAACTAGATGTTGCGGATAAACCTGATGATGAAGGTACATCCTCTTCACTTGGAGACGAGAAGCCGCAAGAAGAAAAAACAGAGAAAGAACCTAAAAAAGAAAAGGAAAAGGCACTTGATATCGGAAGCAAACATGCGGCAAATAGCCAATTGGACATAGCGGCTATCACCGGTGGCGGCAACGTTCCAACAGATCAATTCATTCCAGATGCTGCAGCTATCAACGAACAGGATATCCAAAACGACTTAACTCCTGATGATATCAAATATCTATCACTTAAATGGGGACTTCTATACAAACCTTCTGAATGGGTTAAAATGGAAGAGTTATACCAGAAATATGCGGCTGATTATGAGCTATCTACAGATCGTGAACAGGTTTTAAAAACTATCTGTAAAACAGATTTGAAAATGAATCAAGCTATAGATGTTGGAGATACGAAAACCTTTAAAGACTTGCAGGCCGCGAACGATCAGTTGCGGAAATCTGCTAAATTTACAGATTCTCAGAAGCAAGAGGAAAAGAAACGCGATTTGGATTCAATTGGAGAGCTTGTCGCTTTTGTTGAAAATAAAGGCGGTATCATTCCGATGAAAGATGACCCTATCCATGTGCCGCAAGATAAGATTGACTTTATCATCAATGATATGAAAAACTATACAGACAATCTTGTTAAAAATGAACTTGGTCTTGGCAATCTTATCGAATCTTATATTAAGAAGCTTGAGGAAAATAAAGCTATGACCGCAGATGATATCTTGAAGCAAGGAATAAAGTCAGACGATGATGATATCGTGACTCCAGAAGAAGCGCGTGACTTCCAAGAATTCAAAATTGCTGAGCGTGAAGAGGAAGCTAAGAGATTGGCGGAAGAGTATGGCGCTTAAGGAATTATTGAAGGTTGCAAATCATGATAAACAGGGCGTGGCTGAAATCGACCCGAAAAAGATTGAGGAGCATCTAGAGAAATATCAACGGATTATTGCTTATTGGAGAAGGTATCCTGATAAATTTGTCGATTATATGGCATCTTTAAATCCTGATAACAAGTTTCATTTTTATCCTACGCAACGTCTTATACTTAGAATCAATATGCGGTATAGAACAGCTTACGAAGTGTTTAGTCGAGGTTTCTCTAAATCTTTCATGGCTGTTCTGTCATTAATGGTTAAAGCTATTTTATATCCTAACTCTATTTTAATCACAGTAGCTGACGGAAAGGGCCAATCAGCTTTAATTCTGAGTTCTAAGATTAATGAGCTATGCAAACTGATACCTGCAATGGCGCGTGAGATTGTGTGGGACACAAGAGGTACGACAGCGAAGACCTCGCAGTCGAAAGATGAAGTAATATACAGTTTTGCTAATGGGTCGCAAATTAGAAATATAAGTATGTCATCTGCTTCTCGTGGTTTCCGTGCCCATGCTGTTCTTACTGAAGAGGTAGCTACAATTACAGACCAACAGAAGTACGAGGAAATCGTAGCTCCTATGCTTGTTATTTCACGTAAAGTAAATGGACAAGTAGACCCTAATGAGACTTTGAATCAGAACGATATATATGTCACCTCTGCCGGATTCAAAGGCTCGTATGCGTATGACAAACTCATTGATGCGCTGTGCCGCATGGTTGCTTCACCTGGATATGATGCGTTTATCGTTGGAGGAGATTGGCGAATTCCAGTAATTGAAGGTTTGCAACCAGCAAATTACATCCAAGCGCAAGAAACCGGGAACTCAATGGATGAAATCGGTTTTGAACGCGAATACGGAAGCCAATGGAGCGGAACACTTGACGGAGCATTTTTCGATATAAACAAGTTTGATAAGCACAGAGTCCTTAATTTGGCGAGAACTGAATACAACAATAGCCAGAACAAAGACACATTCTATGTAATGGGGGTTGACGTTGGACGCTTGAATTGCCCAACAGAAATAGTCATCATTGAATCTTCGCCTGCCCGTACAACAGGTGTAAACGATAAGAAGATAGTCAATATCTTTACCCTGTCTGAATCTCATTTTGAGCACCAGGCGGTTAGAATCAAACAACTGTTTAACGCTTTTAAATGCGAAGCTATCGTTTTGGATAGTAATGGTCTTGGAGTGGGTTTGTTGGACTATCTTATCGTAGACCAAAATGATCCCGAGACAGATGAATTACTTCCGAACTTAGGTATTATCAATCTAGATGATTTGCCGAATGAACAGGATAGAAAAAATTATAAGTCTTTTGAAAATGAGAACACTATCAAAAATGCCATTTGGATGATGAAAGCTAACGCACCTTTAAATACTGAAATGTATGCTTATACTCAATCTCAACTAAAAAATGGTAAGCTTAAATTTTTGATTGATTCGAATACCGCAAAGAACAAACTTCTTCAGCAATCTCAAGGCAAGAAGATGACCCCATATCAAAGACAAGATTATTTGCGGCCATACGTTGAGACTGATATTCTTAAATCTCAACTTGCGAATCTTGTTCAAGACAATGAAGGTGCGAATATTATTTTAAAGCAATCCAATAGAAAGATCCTGAAAGATAAGGTCTCAGCATTGATCTATGGTCTTTATTGGTGTAAACGTCAAGAAGACAGGCGTAATCGCCGCAATTCCCGCAATATTAAGGACTTTATGTTCTTTTCCAGCGGTATGCGGCGAAATGGGTAAAATAAAAAAATTTTTTTAAATTTGTGGGCAAATCTGCGTTAGAGAATCAAACTTTTTTTTATATGGTATTAGTAAATACCTTTGAAAGGATAAAAATGCGTGATTCTAAAATGGAGATCAAGATTTATGAGATCTTGAAAGACGCAGGCTTGCCTTTTGAGGAAGAGTACGAATTTTCCGGTTTAGTTGGGAAATCAGGTATGCCATTAAGATTTGATTTTTGTATATTTGATGATGATGGCAATATTGATTTTTTAATTGAAGCTCAAGGGAGACAACATTATGTACCTGTAAGCAAATTCGGCGGTTCTCGTGCTTTAAAATACCAAAAATATAATGACATGTTAAAAAGAAAATATTGTCTAAAGCATAATTTGAAGCTTGTTACTATTCCTTACTACGATGAAGGAAAAATAACATATAGCTATATTATGCAGGCAGCAGGATATTACTAGGAGGTGAGTTTTGGCTACTGTAAAGGATAAAACGGAACGTGATTGTCATTTAATCAGAAGTAATTCAAGTTCGATGAAATTCAATAAGATTAAAGTCGGTAACCGGACTCTCTCTAACGATGTTGCCTTGAATTTAGACAATGTTGTATCGCGCTCTTATCAAAGTAGACGTGATATAACAAAAGACGATGCTATGCGGGCAATGAAACAAAATAATTTTTCCGAGATGCGCCGTATTTCAAGATTTTTCTTTAAAACGAGCGGCATCTATAGCCGTCTATGTCGTTATATGGCTTTTCTGTTCAGATATGATTGGTTTATCACTCCTTGTGTCTATGATGATTCATTGAGAAAGACAGAAAAAGGGAAGAAAAAGGTAATTGAAGGATGGTATAAATCTTCAAGATTCCTTGAAAATTCCAACCTCAAAAAGGTATTTGGGGAAATAGCTCTAAAGGTTGTAAGAGATGGCGCATATTATGCGACGCTTATTCAGCAATCAAACGGGTGCTTTCTTCAAGAGTTACCTGTAGGCTATTGCCGTAGTCGCTACGAACTGAATGGTGTAGCGGCTGTGGAATTTAACATAAAGTATTTTGATGATGCTTTTTCCGACGTTGCGTATCGCACAAAAGTGTTAAAGCTCTGGCCTAAAGAAATCCAGAAGGCTTACCTTGCTTATAAGGATGGGAAGCTACCCAAAGATTTTGCTGGAGATACCGATGGCTGGTTTTTAATTGATCCGAATTCGAGTGTGAAGTTTAGTATTACTGGCAGTGACGCGCCGCTGTTCATGAGTGTTATTCCTAAACTCTTGGATTTGGAAGATGCGCAGGATTTAGATAAGAAAAAGATGCTTCAACAGATATTGAAAATTATTATTCAAAAAATGCCAATCGACAAGAACGGTGATTTGATTTTCGATGTTGCTGAAGCGCAAGAGCTGCATAACAATGCTGTTATGATGTTAGGTGATGCGGTCGGTGTTGATGTTCTAACGACATTCGCTGACGTAGACGTTGCTGATTTGGCTGATACCAACAATGTTTCTTCTATCGACCAATTAACAAAAGTTGAGAGAACAGTTTATAATGAAGCTGGTACCGGACAGAATCTTTTCAATGCAGACGGAAACCTAGCTTTAGAGAAATCTATTGCAAATGATGAAGCCACAATGACTGATTTGATTCTTCAATTCCAGGCGTTCGCTGGCCGCATACTTGCACCTTTTAATAAATCTGCAAAGAAACTCTATTACAAAGTTGATATTCTTCCAACTACTGTTTACAATTATAAAGATTTAGCTAAGCAGTATAAAGATATGACTTCACTTGGATTTTCTAAACTTTTACCGCAGGTTGCTCTTGGACAGTCTCAAAGCGCGGTTCTTATGACCGCATATTTTGAGAACGATGTCATGTCTTTGAACGATGTTTTCGTTGCTCCTCAAATGTCATCTACTATGAGTTCAAATGACAATGATAGCAACAATGATAATAATGGTTCAAAGGCACTAACACAACAGACTCCGTCTGACAATGATGGTGGAAGACCTGAAACACCTGATGATCAGAAGTCTGATAAAACAATCGCAAATAAGGAATCGGAAGGATAGTGAATGCTAAGAAATCAATCTGTTGCGACGATTGATTCGCCAGAATTTATTAATTTAGCACCAGATGCTATCAACCCCGGCATTTCTAAATGTGATATCAAAGTCATGTATCTTGGTAAAAATCGAAATGGTTCTTATTTCGATAAAGAGACAGCCAAGAAAATGGCTAATTCTCTTCCAGCGACTCCAATTGTTGCTGCATGGAATGAGGAAAAAGAAGACTTTGGTGACCATGGCGAGGTCATTCACATTGAGGACGGGGAAATAAAATTCTCTTGTAAGACCGTTCCGTATGGTTTTGTTGCTCCAGACGCGAAAGTCTGGTTTCAAAAGTTTAATGATACTGATGAATTTGGCAATGAAATTACTCGTGAATACATGATGACTACTGGATATTTGTGGACTGCGCAATATCCAGAAATCACTAAATGTATTGAAGAGGGTCAAGGGCAGTCCATGGAGCTTGACGAAATGGATGGTCATTGGTCTACAGATGTGTCTACAGATGTAGAATTTTATATTGTAAATGACGCAATTTTTACTAAACTTTGCGTTTTGGGTGATGATGTAGAGCCTTGCTTTGAGGGCGCATCAATTACTAGCCCTGAAGTGAGTGCGGAATTTGAACTTAATAATGATTTCTCACATACTTTGTTTGCTATGATGAACGAATTGAAAAATGCGTTACAAAAAGGAGGGTCTATGCCTGAAGAGAATACTCAGGAAGCTACTCCTGTTGAAACTGCTCCGGTAGCTGAAGAAGAAGTTCCTGCCGTTGAAGAGTTTGCAGAAGAAGTTACTGAAGACGGCAATGAACCCGCTGAAGAAGAGTTTTCCAAAGATGGCAAGAAAGATGATAAGTCCGAAGATAAAAAGGATGACGCATCTGATAAGCCTGATGGCTCTGATGATGAATCTGATGAATCAGATGGGGATTCTGCTGATGAATCAGACGATTCTGAAGATGATGATGACAAGAAAAAGCTTGCGGCCAAGCATGAGCTTGAGTCTGAGGTTTCAAAACTCAACGATCGTCTAAACGAGCTTACTGAAAAGTTTTCTACTCTTGAAGCTGAAGCTAAAGAGCTTCGCGCTTTTAAGGCAGAGCGTATCAGTGCTGATAAGGATGCTATGATTGCTAAGTATCATATGCTTTCAGACGAAGACAAAGCGGATATCATCGCTAATAAAGATAAATTTACTCTCAGCGAGATTGAATCTAAGCTCGCTTTACTATATGTAAAGAAAAACGTTAACTTTGATGAAGATGAAGACGAAAGCGTTGAACCGCTTACTTCTTTTTCTCTTGAAGATACAGATGCGGGAGACGTTGACCCTATGTTAAATGCTCTCCGCGAAGCTAAGAATTATTAATAGGAGGATTGTTAATGTCTCTGCATGTTGATCGTGCTGGCGAAGCTGTACAGCTCGCTGGTCATTCCAACTTTGGTGTTGTAGAACCTAACCATCTGTCTGCTCCTCGTAGTGGTCTAGTTTATGGTCAGCTTCCTGCCAAAGATGATATCACCATTCTTGAGAATGGTACTTTTGTTAAATATGATTATGCTAAAGGCGTAGTTGACTTTGATGGCGAAGGTCCTTGGATGATGGTCTTCAATGAAGAAAAACTATATGACGAGCATCGTCAGATGCATCGTGATTACGCTATGCAGAAGTCTGACTTCTATGATGGCGTAATGACCCCTCGCGTCTTCCGTATGCTTGCTGGTGATATCTTCACCACCAACACCGTTAAGGCTGATGACTATGAAGTTGGCGACGTCCTAGTTCCCAGTGCTACCGGTATTCTTGAAAAGGGCGCAGCTGGTAATGGTCTTGCCTGCAAGGTAGTTAAGTGCTACGCCATGCCAGATGGTCAGCCTGGCCTAAAACTACAAGTTATCGCTGAATAAGAAAGGAGCAATGTAGATAATGGAACTAATGAAGTTTGACGAACTTAAAAAGCTCGCTCGTGCCGCGTCTCACAATACTCCTCTTACTTTTTCAGTGAATGGTAATGAAGAGTCTTTTGACGCTGAAACTGTAAACCGTACTCTCCGTGAGCAGTTCAATCTACTCGCTGGTGATTATAAACTTTTCCGTCGTAATGAAGTTGCCGTTTATGAGCTAATTGAAAATACAATTGACGAAATTCTTCCTGTTAAGGTTGCTCAGCAATTCGAACAGTTTGCTGACGTTCAAACTATTGCTCAGGGTGATAAAGCTATTTTCCGTCTTCGTATTACTGAGTCTGCTCGCCGTCGCGCGAAGGCTTTTGTAACTCGTGTCGGCCTTGCTGGTCGTTATGAAACCATGATGCTTGAGGGTAAAGAGCTTGAAGTTGCCACTAGCGCTATTGGCTATGCTCTTCGTATTGGCTTTGAAGAATTCCTTGATGGTCGTTATTCCTTCGCTGACTTTACCGATATTATGGCTGAAGGCATGGACGAATATATTTACGACGAGATTCTTAAAGCTCTTGCCAACGCCGTTAAGACTCTACCTGTTGCCAACAAGTATGCTGGTGCTGGTTTTGACGAAGCTAAGATGGATGAACTTCTAGCCATTTCAGACTCTTATGGTAATGGTACTTCTACTATTTACTGCACTAAAGAATTTGCTTCTACTATGAAGCCTGCTTCTGCCGATTGGGCTTCCGATCAAATGAAGAACGATCTTTTCCGTAACGGTTATTTCACCGATTACAAGGGTCACCCAGTTGTTATCCTTGCTCAGTCAATGGTAGATGAAACCAATGCTGAAAAAGTCGTTGATCCTTCTCAGGCTTATATCTTTGCTTCTGTTGGTGAAAAGCCAGTTAAGGTTGTTTTCGAAGGTCAGACAGCTGTCCGTACCACTTCTGAGAACGATGATTGGTCAACTGATCTCCAAACTTACAAGAAGTTTGGCGTTGCTGTATTCTCTAATCCTTCTATTTGCTCTTATCAGAATACCGCACTAAAAAAAGCAACTCGCTAAATCCAATCCCTACGCCTGACCCAGACCCTGAGCCTGGTAATGCAGTAGATGCTGGCGAATACGATACTTTAGCTGACGCTATTGCAGATGTTCCTGTAGGTGGAACCCTTTCAATCCCTGCAGGTTCATCTGCTGTTCAAGAGGAAGTAACCTTTGATAAGGATATAACCGTCAAAGGCAACGGTGTTACTTTTGAGAAACCTGTAATCGTTTCAGATGCAAATGTTACTCTCGATGGCGTTAAAATTGTGGCTTCGGGCACAGATGCGAGTGATAAGACAGTCGCTCTGAAGGTGTCTGGTACCAAACCTTTCTTACTAAAGGATAGTGAGGTATCTGGTACAACTCGTACAGCGCTTTCTATTATGACTTCCGGTGATATTGTCATTGAAGACAATGTTTTTGACGCTGGAAATAAAAGCATCTACAATATGATTGAATTTAGCATTTCTAATGCTCGTGACATTTCTAATGTCACGTTTAAGAACAATACCTTTAAAGGCGAATTAAAGAATAATGGCGTGAGTCTTTATAATCTAGCTGAAGGTGCTAAAGTCAATTTCGTTGGTAATACCTTTACCGATATTGATGTTTCTAACAATCCAATCCGTCTTAGCAATCCTAAGAATGTTAGTGCCACATTCAATTTTAAAGATACCACTTATAATTTCACAAGTGATGTTCCTAATGTTGATGGCTATACTGGATTCATGCTACTTCAGGATTATTCCAAGAGTGGCAGTAAGCAAGATTTCACTAAGTTTACAATTAATTTTGATAATCTCGTTCGTGGAACTAAAAAACTTACTGAAAAAGGCTCTGGTATTGACAATGTCTATTATGTCTATCAAGATACTAAGGGCATTCTTGCCGATGGAATCAACGACCCCGTTGTTTCTTTCAAATAGTTTAATTACGGGGCATCGTTTATACGATGCCCCTTTATTTTTATAGATTTAAAAGGAGATTATAATATGAGTACTGTTGATTTGATTGACGATAAGATTCTAGTTCCAATTAGAAATATCGTAGATTTTGAAACCGGCTATATTCTTACCTCTTCAGGCCGCTCTCGTCGGCTTATGCCAAATGTTACCATGAGGGTAACAGCTGGCGAGCTTCGTGAGCTTTTTTGGCAGCCTGGCGGTGCTTTTCTATTACAAAATTTTATTCATGTTGGGAATAAATCTCTTGCTCAAGAATTTGGTGTTCCAGCAGATGCAATTGAATATGATTGGACTGACAGAGATATTGTAAATTGTCTTACTAAGGATGATTTGGATGTTCTTTTAGATGCTCTTGACTTTGCGCCTGTCGGTATTATTGAAAATCTAAAAGATAAAGCCGTTGAGCTTGAAATTACAGATTTAGCTAAGATTAAAGCCATTTCAGAAAAAACTGGTATCGATATCAGCGCTGCCATTAAGAATAAGCATGCTTATGATAATGATAATGCTGATGTTGAAGATAAGAAGCCTAAGACTCGTCGTACTCAATCAAAGTCAACTACTCGAAAGCGTCGCGTGTCTCATACTGAGTAAAAGGAGGTATGTCAATGGATGAAGAAATCGATAAAGACATAGAGGTGACTCCACCGACCACGTTTCAAGAGATGTATGAATTCTTTTTGTCTGGTATTACAGATGATATGTTTATGGAATTGACAAAAGAAGACACTGAACAGCTTTTGGAGGAAATTCTTATCGCGGCGATGCCTAGTTTTGAATTTCCGCGTTGGGAAAATCCTTTTGACTTAGACTTAGAGCATAAATGCTTTACAGCTTGTTTAACGACTGAAGAAAAATTGATTCTTCGCTGTTATATGATCAGTGAATGGCTAAGTTATCAGCTTGCGAATGTTGACTTGGTGCGGCAAAAATATAGTGGGTCTGATTTTTCTTTGACAAGTCAAGCAAGCCATATGCGGCAATTGATTAGTCTTAAGCAAGAGTATGAAACTAAAGGCTTTCACCTCCAAAGATTGTATTGTCGCAGATTCAAAGATAAAAAAGGGAACCTACGCTCTGCTTTTGGAAAGATAATGGAGAAACCAGATTGGCATTAATGGTGGTTGATGACCGTATTTTAAATTATCAGATGGCGGACGCTAAAAGTAGCCTAAAAAGAATCGTAGGTCAAATTTTTAGGTTGCTTCCGACTTTCGAAGAGGAAAAAGATTGGACTAAGCCACTTGATACATTAATTATTGAATTAACAGGCATGTCATTTATGCTTAATCAAGATACTAAAATTTACCAGCTTATTTATAAGCTTCAGGGTTTAAAAGAGCAGGGTAAAGATATCGATTTTCTTTTATTTCGTCGTATGGTGTTTGAAGCTTGTGGGATAGCTAATGAGATTCAGGAGAGCCTATGAGTTTTAAAACTATGGCGAGTAGAATCCAGTATCTAGGTGGAGATCAAATTGGCCGCATTAATAAAAATAAGCTTGAATCTTTTAAGTGGGCGTTAAGAAATGATTATAACTCGCGTAAGATTAAAGTGCATAATTCCGTGTGGAATTGTTTAATTAATACTCAGTCTGGTGGATTAAAATCTGATTACGACAAGAAAGTAATTTCTGTTGATTTTGCATCTGGATTGCAAGCCGGAGATACGTTTGAGCTTTTAGAGGATGGCTCTCATTGGATGATATATCTTCCTATTATTACTGAAACTGCATATTTACGCTCTGAAATTATTAAATGTCGTTATAAGCTTGAAGTTAATGGACAAATGTATTGGGTATATTTTCAAGGCCCATCGGAAACTGATCTAAGATGGTTCATTAAAGATAATATTAATGTAAATGAATTGAACCTATCAGGTACTATTTATATTAAAAATGATGAAAATACTAGACACTTTTTTCAGCGTTTTACGCGTATTAAAATGGATGGACATATGTGGGAAGTGCAGGTAACTGATTCCATTACAGTTCCAGGTATCCTTGAATTAGAGGTTCAAGAATATTATGATAATAGTATCATTGAGCTTCCAGAAGTCAAAAAAGACAAAACGACACCAGTTAATGTTATTTCTGGAAAAACGGTTGTTAAACAAGATACTATTGTTGGTTACGCTATTTCTAATGAAGCTTACGATTCATCGATTAAATGGGAAGTTAAGAATAATTCAAGGGTCAAAATAATTGAAACGTTACAAGATGGTCGTATATGCAAAGTTAAAGTCTACCCCGGTGCTATCAAGACATTTGATATTTGTTATGGTGAACAGGCTTTAACTGTTACCGTGGAATGGCAAAAACCAATTATTCATGGGCCGCAAGAAGTATATCCTTATGATACTCACACATATTGGATTAAGAATGTACCCGAAGGTACAAAAGTTAATTTTATGATTGATGATGAATCTGTAGCTAATATTGTAGATTCTAATTTTGATTCTTGTAAAGTTGATATTGTTACTGGTAAAAAAGGTCAATTCGTTATCAGTGCTAAATATGCGGATGTTGATACAAAATTGCCTGTTATGGTTAAGTCTTTATAGATTGGAGGTATTGTATGAAACATGTTGCTTCTAATATTTTAAAGACCAATTATAAATCTACTTTTTTATCTCATGCAAAAGATCAGGAAACTATTTGGCGTAAGCTATTAGTTGAAAGCCGTCCTTATAGTGATATGCTCAAAAAACTTTTAATTATTAACGCGTCGAATTGTCTCGATAGGACTCAAGAGCAATATCAGCGTACAATTGAGCAATATAATATTAAGCGTATGATGGATGAACAATATATTAAATCTGTTCCTAAGCTTTCTTTCGGCGAGCATGAAGAAGTTAAGTCTTACGTTATGCTTGAATTTGATGATTTTACTCCTTCTGACAATCCTCGTTATCGCAATTGCGTCATTAGCTTAACGATTATTTCTCATTTGGACTATTGGGAAATGGACGATTATCAGTTGCGTCCATGGATGATTGCCGGATATGTTGATGGTATTTTAAATGAAGCTAAGCTATCTGGTATTGGCACGTTGCAATTCATGGGTGCTTCACAAGTTATTCTAAATGAATATCTTGGAGGAGTGATGTTGCGTTATCAAGCAGTGCATTCTGAAGCTGATGATTCTGAAAATATTGATAATAAATTACCTGCGCCGCAAGATCTGTTGTAGGTGGTTGATTTGGTGATAAAAGGAGACTTGGCACGATATCTTTCTGGTATGCCTGTGATGGTTGCAGGAGCAAATATAGCAATTTCGCAACCATCCATTAAAGATATCTGTGCTTTTGGAGAAGATGAATTTTTTGAAGGATTAAGCTTATTCGTTAAAGCAAAAAATTTAGTAGAAAAAATAAAATTGGACAATTCTCAATTAGCAATGTTGTCTGATTTTCAAGTATTATTAGTGATATTTCGGGAAGATAAAGAAGCTAAAAAAATGGTTGATAATTTGTTTAGCTTAATTCTTCCGGATTATACGTATAAATATGATGCTGGGTGTATTCAATTTTATGTTGATGATAAATCTGGTATTGTGGGACAGCTTAATCCAATGAATTTTGATAATTTTAAAATGATATTGAGTGAGTTGTTTCTACCTGGCTCGTCTAAAGATGATGAACCAGATTTTAACCCATCGAGCGATAAAGCTGCAGAGATTGCCAAAAAACTTGAAGAAGGCCGGAGAAAGCGTGCGGCTATTAAGGCAAAGGAATCTGGTGAAGATAAAATAAAAAGCATCTTTGCTAATTACCTTTCTGTTTTATCTATTGGGTTAAGTATGGATATTAATATTTTATATATGTATACGCCATTTCAGCTATATGATGCATTTAGACGGTATACAGCTAAATCGTCCTATGACTTATATCAGAGAGTTTCTACTATGCCTATGGTGGATACGAATGAAATTGAGGAACCTGATAATTGGATTGGAAATATCTATAAATAGTGTTATAACCGTAGATGAAGGTCTGCGTTTATATATATTTAGATGCGGAAAATAGCGCGTTATATTTCTGCAACTAAGGAATTGTATACATTTCAAATTTGAAGGAGAAAACATTTATGAATAGATTTGGCGTGCGCGAAATCTGCGATGTTGTCTTCAAGCCTCTCACTTCGGTAGATCTTGGTGGTCAACACTTTGATGCTGGTCAGCCTATGCTTTATATTGATACTGCTAAAACTTCTAGCCTTGAAGGTGCTGCTACTACAGTCTACGCGCAAGGTGGCAAGGGCAATCCTCGTCTTATTGCTTGGGATGGTGAAAAGACTCTTACCCTGACTCTTGAAGATTCTCTAATGTCTCCTACCAGTTTTGCTATGCTTTCTGGTGCGGGTCTAGTTCATGGTAAGAAATCTGCAGACGGTGGCGAACCAATTTATGTTCACGCTACTTATGATATGGTAGCTGAGACAGTTGATGGTAAACTTGTTGCTCAGCTTACAGACGAAGATCGTAACGGTGCTACAATTATTGTTACAAAAGAAGCTCCTATCTATCCTGTCACCCTTGATAGTGCTGGCGCTCAGGCTAATTATCTTTCTGCTGTAACAGAAACTCAGGTTTATACAGTTGAAGACGGTACATTAACCAATGCTGTTCTTGGTAACCATGGTGAAGTTTCTGCTAATGGTAAGACAATCGCTTTCGAGCTTGCTGCTGATACTCCTGGTGACAGCAATCAGGATAAAAGCGTAAAGGCTGGCGATACCGTTCGCATTGACTGCTATGAGGTTCATTATGATGAAGCTTATGAGATGCAGATCGATGCTGAGAACTTCGCTGGTTACTACTACATTGAAGCTTCTACTCTCTTCCGCGATGAAGAGACCGGCGTAGACCTTCCTGCTGAATTTATTATCCCTCGTGGTAAGATTCAGTCTAACTTTACATTTACTATGGCTGCGTCAGGTGACCCGAGCACGTTTACATTTACTATCGATTGTATGCCAGCTTATACCAAGTTTAACAAGAAGAAAAAAGTTATGGCAACACTACAAGTCGTTGACAAGACCGATACGACTCACAACTATAAGGACAAGAATGTTCTTGGTCACGAAGGTCGTACGAAAGATTCTGATGTTGACTCTTGGTACACAAAATCTGTTTTTGGCACAGCGGGGGAATAAACGCCGCAACGTCAAGTGAATCTGCGGCTAAAGTAGATAATAAAGACGTAGTTGCCGATGCAACTGATTCAACGGTCAATACTGCAAAAACTGAAAATACTCCCAAAGTCTCTCAGATGCGTAGTATCCGCTAAAATTTATTAGGGCGTTCCTACTTTGGGAACGCCCTTTTATTTTATAATTAGCAACGATTTTTGTTGCTTAATACGTTGTAACAAAAATCGTTGTTAATTGAGGAGATAATATGAATGCCGTAAGTAATTATATTCACTATCACGAAGAAACAGTTACTCCGCATGAATATATACTTGAAAATTTCAATGTGGCAAAGCAGAATATGTTAAATAATTTTGTTAATACTGCTTTTCAAGAGTTAAAAGAATTAAATCCAAATATGAATTTAGATATATCTGATGCTTATGTTTTTCTTGAAAGCTTGAGCGGTAAGAATGGAGTAGTTGGTTCCACTTTATTGAAAAATTTGCAAGAATCTAGTTGGTTATTCAATCAAGATGGTACAAGTAAGATACAGACAAGCGCCGGATTAATAAACGAATCTGAAGGTGATGACGATTTGCATATTCCGCAATATGCTGTTAATCTGTTAGATGAAGTGAATAGTAGAATTAACAATATTATTGATGTTATGTCTCATTGCGGAGAAAATATTATTGTCGCACAATTACAAGCCGTGAGAGATGGAAAAACCATTCCTGAAATTGAAAAGCTTAATAATAAACAATTTTCTGCGGCTGAAATATCTTCTGCACAAAATCGAATGCTTCGTTCTATGGAGACACTGCAAGAAAATATTAGTGCATTAAGTTCATTGAGCGATAATGGTGGTAGTTCAGAAATTAAATATAGTTCTTTATTGCAATCTATTAGGGGGTGCTTTAATGATATCGGCGGGCACCTTTTTGAAGTAGCTTGTGCGTATGTAGCGAAGCATAGTAAATATTATTTTAATAAAAATATTGTACCAGAAATTAACATGGCTTTTACAAGAAGCGGCGCTAAGGTTTTTAGCAACGTTGCCAATACTGGTTTAAATAGAATAAATGGACATGAAGTAAAAAATGATATTGAAATGTATTATAATGAAAATGGAATATCTTTTATTATTGGTGGTAATATTAAACTAAATAATCAAGTGCGGCAACATTTTGGTAGTAACATAACAATTCGAAATGTTCATAAGGGGATGACTTTTGGGCAGTTCGTTGAGTATGGGCTTCAATCAGGTGCAAATCAAGCTAATTTACAATGGATAGAAGGACATATTGGTGCATTAAAAACTAAAAAAGGCGGAAAAGACGTACCATATGTCTTATCAAAGAGCTTGGAAAGTAATTTTGATAATTTTAAACAGTATTGCCAATATGAAACTGCTTTACATATGTTAACTGGTTCTGGCGATTTTAAAAATCATGATTTTTCGACTATGTTTGTTGTAAATAATAAAGTATTATCTATGTATGATTTATTGCGCTTAATAGCTAATGATTTTAATGAATATGCTAACTTTAAAAATTTACCGACAATGATTGGATATAAAAGTCAAGTTGCAAGAACGGTAAAATCTGTTGCAGAACGAGGTCCGCAGCATAAAGATTGGCGTTCTCATGAAACAATAAATATCCTTAACAATATGTATAAAAGAAAAATTAATATGGATTTATATTTCTCTCGGGCTTTAATGTCTGTTTGATTTTTGTTATATTTTATGGTATAATATTAAAAAGTATATAAAGATATAAAAGGAGCAATATGAGTATTAATCTAGATGTTGAAAAGCAGCGTAAACTTTCTACTCAAGACATGTATGATATTTTACATTTTGCGGCACAATCTGCTGAAGACAACGGTTTTGTCAATTCTTTTGTTTTTGAACGTGCATTATTTGAGTATGCTGCGATTATTCTATATCCTGACCGCAAAGATGAAATTGCAAAAAAGGTATCTGATGGTATCAACGCAGCTTGGGATTATCTTTTAGATGATGGTACCATTGATGACATGTATGATAATTATAAGTTAGATATAGATATGCTTGCTGAAGAAGGTAATATTTGGCTATCTGAATTTACTAAGTATCTTCATTCTGCGCGTGGTCTTTTAAATACTTTTCAAACTTTTAGTGGCGATATCGTTAAAAGTGCGGTTGAACAATTTAAGACTGCATCTAAAAACACTAATGTTCAAGAAATCCTTGATATTGCAGACAAATGGGGCATGAATAATAACCCTGAGCGAGTAGAAACAGCAGAAAAAACTAAACTAGAAATTATAGATGGCGAAGTAAAAGAAGATAAAATTCATGATGAAAAAGAAGTGGTAAAAAAAGAAAAGCCTTTGTTTGAATTTTAAAAAATTGGACAAAAATTGATTATAATATTGAGCCTACTTTAATATAAAGTAGGCTCTTTTTTTATGCCTATATTACGTAATAAAGATGTAAAAGGAGAATGCTTATGATGAATAATTATAAGTTTTTTGTATGTAAAGTAGGTGATGATTATTTCTAAATATTCTAATACTGTTGAATATAATCTAAAGACTACTTTAGATAATAGTGGTATATCTCAATTACAAAATGAATTATTGAAAGTCCAAACTCAGATTCAAAAAATGTCTGAAAATGGTCTTATTGATTCAAAAGCTACTTCAAAGTCTATTGCAGAGATTCAAAAAGTACAAACCGCATTAAAGAGTAGTTTTAACTCTTCTCTTGGGATGATGGATGTATCAAAATTCCAAAAGTCTTTGAGCGGTATGGATTTGTCTACTTTGCAATCTAGTTTTGCAAAAGCCGGTGTTGAAGGACAGAATGCTTTTAATAAAGTTCTTAACGCAGCTGGTAAGTTAGACACTGGTATTAAATCGACTAGCTCTTTAGTTGATAAAATGTTTAATACTATTGGGAATACTGTTCGTTGGGGTATTGTCTCGAATACATTCAATCAAGTAACTAATTCAATTAGACAATCTGTAGATTATGTAAAAGAATTAGATGATTCTTTAACGCAGATTCAATTGGTGACTAGCTATAGTAAAGATGATATGAACCAATATGCTAAATCTGCTAATGATGCGGCTAAATCTCTTGGTTCTACCACTACTGCTATGACTAACGCGACACTTGTATTTGCTCAGCAAGGGTTTAATTTACAACAATCTGATCAATTAGCGCAGCTTTCCACTAAGCTTGCTAACGCGTCACAGCAAGACACAGCTACGGCATCAGATCAAATTACTGCATATATGAATGCATATGGCCTTGATAAAAATATGTCTAAGTTAAGCGATGCTCTTGACTCTTGGGCAAATGTAGCTAATGTATCTGCGGCTGATGTTTCTGAACTAGCCAAAGCATCACAAAGAGCAGCATCTACTGCTGCAACGCTGGGAATTTCAACAGATCAATTAAATGGTCAAATTGCGGCTATTGAATCTGTTACTAGAGAAGCCCCAGAACAAATTGGTATCAAAAAGTTGTTGCCTGTTATTTCTTTTGCATATATCAATGCGGTCGCTTAATGCGGCTAACGGGGAAGCCTAACCTTTGTAAAGTATGGTAATCCCGTAGGAAGGTAAAAACCTCTACAGACTATCTGCGTATCGGCAGAGTACACCGGTTATTGATACACTGGCGGAAATGGAAATTGCTATTTATATTTATTATATGATAGTTAAGATATAGTCGGTACTTATAGAAATATAAGAATAATATGAATGGTTTAAAGACACTTTATGCAAGGTTTTCTGACTTGCAAATGGGTAAAACACTTGATGATGGGGTGTCATTAGGTGACGTTACCACAAAATTAAATTCTATTGGCGTTCAAGTATTGGATGGCAATGGAAATATGCGTGGCGTTGGCGATATTATGGAAGACCTTATGGGAGTTTGGAGTTCCATTGATCAAACACAAAAGGCAGCTGTTGCGCAAACATTAGCTGGTAAATATCAGCTGTCGCGTTTTGAAGCTCTAATGAATCGTTCTGATTTATATAATCAGTATAAAGATGCTTCAGAAAATGCTGACGGCACTTTGGATGTAATGAATGAAAAATATGTTGATTCGTTGCAAGGCCGTCTTAATAAACTTCAAGCGTCGGCAGAAGGGTTATTTAACAATCTTTTTGATACCGATGATTTTTATGCTCCAATTGATGCTTTAACTCAATTAGTTGACTTGACTAATGAATTTATGCAATCTATCGGCGGCGTTAAAGGAGCATTAACTGCTCTAGCTCCAATTATGACGCAGGTATTTTCTAAGAATATTGCTCAAAGTGCTATGAGTATTATTCAAAATGCGCAAATGGATAAGATTAATAAAAATAATAGAAATACTGCGTATCAGCGTTTGAGCCAAATGGGACTCCAAGATGTAAAAAACCCTAGCAATGAGCATATTGTTGATTTTATGGAATCCACGCTACCAAACGCTAAATATATGAGTGCTGGTCAGCAGCAGGAATATAATTCTATGCTGTCTGAAACTGTTGAGCTATCTAATAAAATAAATAGCACTCAAGATGATATTGTTAAAAAGGTAGAATCTACGGCTGCAGCTTATAAACTTGTTGGTCAAGACGTGTCAGATTTAAATGTTAAATTAGATGAAGAAGGTCGATTAGTAGAGGTTAATACCAAAGGCCTAAAAGACCGCAAAGAATCTGGCAAGCGCATGGTTACTGCTGACGATTTACATGAAAGCAATATTGCGCAATATAAAAAGGCTATGAGCAAGTCTAAAGATATTGTAGATGGAATGGATTTTACAAAAGATTTCAGCAAAGAGTCAAGAGAAGCATTTGCTAATGCAGCCGTTGGCATTGACGAATATATGAAATCTTTGAATCTCACCACAAAACAAACCGAAGACGTATCTTCCGCATCTGAAAAACTTTTTGACACTCTTTTAGATGACTCAAAAGGTGCAAATGACTGCAAAGTTCAATTTGAAGCTTTAAAACAAGCTTTAGCAGAAGCAGCCGAGACGGGCGAAAAAATTGATTTAAGTAAGATCGTAAAAGACCCGCAACAGATTGAGCAATTAAAGGCTGAACTTGATGGTCTTGGTATTACCATGGATACCGTTAGAGAAAAAGAAAATGCTTTTGCTAGCGGTCTGAACCTTCAAGGTATGCTTACCAATATTGCAAATGTGGCAGGGGCAATTGGAAATCTCGCTTTTGCTTATCAGCAGATTCAATCTATTGGAGATATCTGGTCTGATGACGATTTAACTTCAAGTGAAAAAATTGTTCAAACTATCACTTCTCTTGGCATGGCTATTCCTATGGTTGTGCAAGCACTTGTGTCGCTTAAAGGAGCATTTACTTTCTTAACTAATGGTGGAATTGCTAATGGTATTATGGCAATCGCTACTCAGATTGCTACTTTTACCGGTGCGGAAGTTGCTGCCACAGGAGCAACGGTCACTTTAAGCACAGCTCTAAAAGCATTGAAAGCTGCCTTATTTAGTATCTCACCGGTTACGGCAGCTATTGGTATTGGACTTACCGCGCTTGGCGTAATTGGCGTAAGCGTTTTTAATACGTTGACTAAAGACGCGCAAGAAGTAGCGAACGCGCAAAAAGAAGCTGACGGTTTAGCTAAAACTGCATCTGAAGTAGCTACAGAATATCAAGAGATTCAAAATAGTTACCAGAATTTGCAAGATACCATTTCCAATTATAAAGAATCTCAGGATGCCGTAGAAAAACTGCAAAAAGGCACAGACGAATGGAAGCAATCGCTCCAAGAAGCCAATAGCCAAGTTCTTGATTTGCTTAACTCTTATCCGCAGCTTTCTAAATACGTCCAAAAAGATAGTAATGGTAAAATGTCTATTGCCCAAGAAGGGCTAGATGAATTACAACAAGAGCAAGAGCAACGTAATGCTTATGGTCAGATGGCTGTTGCTAGAGCGCAAAAGCAGGCTAGTGATGCTCAGATTTATGCTAATAACAAAGAGCTTGCGGCAAAAATTAAATATAACACAACTGAGACTCGTACTTTAAATGCTTCAAATGATGCTGTTCCTAACAGGCCTGGTACTCAAACTGGAATAAATACTGTATATCAAGCTGCTGTAAGCAAGTCAATTTCTCAGGATGCACTTAATGCTATCTATAATATGTTGCGGAATAAAGGTGATGATTCAATCCGCAGCAAAGAAGACATCAAAGAAGCTTTGAAATCTAATGGTCTTGATGCAGATAATAATTTAATCAAGGCTATTGTTGCCAATGGCGATAAGATTGTTGACCAATTAAAAGTAAATGACCAAACGAATGCTCAAACTAAAGAGCAGATGCAAAATGCGGCACAGACGGCGTTAGATAATACCGATGGCTATGATTCTAACAGTAAATATAACGATGCTATTGTTGCTGAGACTGCGAGACGTGCTGACAGATTAACTGACAAATATCAGAAAAAGTATGAAGGGTATGATGCTAATACTCTTGGTCAGATGTACGCGAATCAGCAAGGGTGGACATTTGATAAAGAAAAAGACGGCAAGTACACCTTCACAGATGCTTCGGGTCAAGAACAGTCTGTATCTAAAGATGTACTTACAAATTATCTTGTTGCAGCTAGTGCTATGGATGAAGCTGCAAAAAATTGGCAAGATAGTGCAAAAGCTGTTTCCGATGTAGCCAATTCTGCTTTTGGAAAACGATATGGTGATAATTTAGTTGACACTGTATCTGAAGGTTCAAAGAAAGATGGCTTTGATTTCTCTAAATGGGGAGATAGCAGTTTAGAAAGTATTGCCAGTAATAGTAAAATAAAAGCGTCTGATTTGGGCATATCCAACGAAGAAGCTAAAGATGCTGGTTTTAAGAGTGGTAAGGAATATGCTAAAGCTTTTCTAAACGCGGCTAAAGACGAAATGCAATCTCGTAAAGATGGTGGATCTTTTGGTACAGATAACATTATGTCTACCGATCAAATTAATTCGAAATTGTCTGCACTTGGTGAAGACGCGAAAAATCTTGATTCCTATAAAGAAAATTTAAAATCAACTAATAAAGAGTTTGCTAAATTTTCAGATAGCATTGAAAAGCAAGTTGCAACTTTAAATAAACAAAACTCTGAACTTGAAGAAAGTAATAAAAATTTAGATGCTAATTCATCTAAATGGAAAAATAATAAAGCCAAAATTGATGAAAATAAGAAAACTATTAGTAAGTTAAATAATTCTTATGATGATTTAACTGTTAAACTTGTTGAAAGTCAACAAGGTGCTGAAGAACTTCAAAAAGTTTTTGCTAAAACGAAAAACCCATTTGATGGTGTAGAAAAAAAATCTGCAGAGTATGATAAAACGCTTGATAGTATGGCTTCTTCAGCTGGGAAGCTTCTTAATATTGATATTTCTGGATGGAGTAATAAGGCTAAGCAATCTTTTTTGGATAACGCTCAAAATTTGAAAGATATGGAAGCCGCAGCTAATGGCGATGCTGAAGCGTTACAGAGGTTAAGAACAGCTGCCGCTGAGCAAATTTTGGTTAATATGGGTCTTGACCCAAATGCTGATGCTAATGTCATTGGTGCAGCTCAAGATTTAATTAATTGGGCTAATCAAAATTTACCGAATATTGAAGCTGGCGCTGATATTAACTCAACTCAGTATTATGCCACTTTAAATAAGATGGTACAAGATTGTATTGCTGCTGGAATGACAATGAGTCAAGTGCTTGACTTACTGTCTGCTGAAGGAATAGAAGCGCAGGTAACTTATACTCAGCAAATGGTTAAAACGCCAAAAGCCGTGCAATATAATCCGGGCCATGATGTTGGCAGTGGCGAAGCTGGCGTTGGTTATATGCAGCATAGCGATGCAAGCGGTACAACTTGGACATATGCGTATGAGCCTGTTTCTGTTCCTAATTTTACATTTAAAAAGGTTAATAGTTTTAAGCCAGGAACGTCTTACAAAGGTTCTGGTGGCAGTGGTGGCGGAGGTCACAAAACAGGTTCTGGCTCAGGTTCCGGTGGAAAAGGTGGGTCTGGCGGGGGGAAAGGCTCCGGCTCAGGTTCCGGGTCTACGTACACTCCAAAAGACAATAAGTCTATTGAAAATGAGATTGACCTTTATGAAAAGGTTAATACTCAGCTTGATAAAATCAGTGCTCAATATGATAAAGTTAATAAAGAGCGGGATAGGTTAAGTGGTAAAGCTTTAGCAAAGAGTATTACTAAAGAAAATCAGCTTCTTAATCGTCAAATTGAACTTCAAAATGAGAAGTTAAAAATTCAACAGAAAGAAGCAGCTGACGTAAAAGCACAGCTTTCATCTAAATATGGTGTTACTTTTGATGCCGAAGGATTCATCTCAAATTATGCTAGTGTGTATAATGGATTGGTCAATAAAGTTAATAGTATTGGCTCTAAGTATTCTAGTTTGACTTCTGAGAGTGCAGAGAAAGCGCTTGATAAAGAATACGATGCTGCAGAGAAAGCTTTAGATGATTTCAATAAGAAATATCAACGTTATGATGAATTGTGGGGTCAGGATATTGAAGATACTACCTCTAAGATAGAAGACCTTAAAGATTCTATTGAGGATTTAAATATTGAAATATTTAAAAAGCAAGTCGATGCTATTGATAGTATTAAAGATCTTGATAATGCTTTAATTGAATTTGAACGTAACTTGAAATCTGGGCGTGTTGACAATCCCTTTGAATCCATTGATGATGAATTTGAAAAGATGCATAATTACTTTGGTATTGCAACAGATGATGTTAATGAATACTACGATAATTTAATTGCAAAACAAAAAGAGGTTATTAATAGCAATCAATCCTCTGCAGCAGCTAAGAAATGGGCACAATCTCAAATTGAAGCTTTAGATGAAGCGCGCAAGTCTGAGCTTGATGGCGATAAAACCTTAAACAGTAACGGCACTGGTTATTTTGACATGACGCTAAAGAATCTTCAGGATATGAACGAGCAGATTAAGCAGTATAAAGAAACTGGTAAATCTGATATCTTTGGTGAAGATTCTGCAGACCTATATGATGTTGCACAAGATATCTTCGATCAAGCAACTCAGCAGCTATCTGATTATCGAGACCTCTGGGATAATACCCATGATAAGATTATCAGTATGATTGACGAAATTGGTGATGCGCTTGATCGCCGCAAAGACCAATACGATGCAATCAATGACGAGCTTGAGCATCAACTTAATATCATTGAAATGATTCATGGCGATGAAGCTTATGCCAAGAGTAATCAGATTCTTGACGCTCAAACTAATGCTTATAAGTCTCAATTGATTGAACTTCAAAAGCAACGTGATATTTGGCAGAACATGCTTAATGGTCTTGGAGAGCGTACCCGTGATAATGCTGATGAATGGGATACTATTCATGATAAGATTAAGGACGCTACTTCTGATATCAATGATCTAATTGAAACTTCTCTTGAAGCACTTCAAAAGAAGTATTCTAATGCGGTTGCAAATATTACAAAAACTTGGTCATCATCTGCCATGGGTAATGATCTGGACTGGATGAATACTGAATGGGAGCTAATCAATCGCAACGCTGATTATTACCTTGATTCAACTAATAAAGCGTATAATGTTCAAAAGCTACAATCTAAGTATCTTGATCTTTTGGATGGTTCTAATGATTTAGCAATCCAAAAGAAAGTTACAGACCAAATGAATCAGCAATTGGCTTATTTGCGCGATAAGACTAAGCTCTCAGAATATGACGTTAATTATGCGCAAGCGCAATTAGAGATTTTACAAAAGCAAATTGCGCTAGAGGAAGCTCAGCGTAATAAATCTCAAATGAAATTACGTCGTGACTCTCAAGGCAATTATTCTTATGTGTATGCGGCGAATGAAGATAATGTTCGTTCAGCGCAGTCTGATTTGCTCGATGCGCAGAATAGTGCTTATAATTTGTCTAAAGATCAAATGAAGCAGACACAAGATGATTCTCTGTCTGCCTTGCAAGATGCAAAATCAATGATTGATGATATTTGGAATGACGCAAATACAACTCTTGAAGAGAAGAAAAAGCGCACTCAAACTATTATTGATTCTTTGAATGAATATCTTTCTAGTACAAGCGAACAGCTTAGCACTTCTGAAAAGAATATCATTAATGATTTCTTGGGTATGTGTAACTCACTTACTGATGAAAACATGAAAGATATGCAAGATGTATATCAGCAAATCGTTGATGGCAATAAAGATGCATTTGACCAAATTGACGATAGATGGTCTACTTCTATTTCCACTTGGCTAGGAAATGTTGACCAGATCAAGGAAAATAATCAAAATCTTATTGATGATTTGGTTCAAGCTGGCGAGGACTTCCAAAAGTCAACTGATGATATAGCAAGTACTGTTAAAACCAATTTTGATGATATTACAAATGCTGTTAATAAGACCAATGATGCTGTGAAAGATTTGAATGAGTCTCAGTCTCAGTTCTATTCTGATCTTGATAGCATGTCTGGTAGAGTACTTCAGGCAGAAAAAGGCTTAACTGAATATCAGAAGAAGATTAACGATTTGAACAACGATATGGCTGCGTACCGTAAACAAGTTGAAGAACTTCAGAAGTCTCTAAAGCAAGAGCAGCAAGAGAATGCCAACCTTCGTAGCACTATCAATGCCAATCAAGCCGCAAATGGTCAGTCAAATGGTGGTGCTGGAAGCGGTAACGGCGGTTCTGGTGGCACTAATGCTGCCAATGCTCGCGTTGGCTCTCGCGTCGGCTTCCGTGGTCAATACTACTATGATTCTTGGGGCAAACGTCCTGCTGGACATTTATACGCCGGTCAGCAAGGCGCTGTTATTATCGATAGTTATTCTTCAACATCCTATGGTGGTTCTTCTAGAGTTACTGGCGGGTATAAAGTACATATTAAATCAGCAGATGGCAAGTATGGTAATCTCGGTTGGATTTCTCCATCGCAGATGTTCGATACTGGCGGTTATACAGGATCTTGGTCTGGGGACGGCGTTGCACTTGCTAACGATGGTAAGCTTGCATGGTTACATGAAAAAGAGCTTGTTCTTAACGCGTCTGATACAGAAAATATTTTAAAAGCTGTCGAAATGATTCGCTCTTATGCAGAATTCTTTAAGAATTCGACTGCGAATACTGCAGATGCTTATGCTAATCATTTTAAGAACTTACAGGCTGGGTTTAATTTAAACAGCGGCCAAGACGTTAATCAAAATGTTCATATTACTGCAGAATTCCCGGCTGCTAATTCTGCTGCCGAAATTGAGAGCGCTCTGCTTTCGCTTAATGAGCTTGCTATTCAGCATGTATATAAAACAAAATAAAATTTTGGGCAAATCTCAGTTATAAGTTATTTGTTTTTTTGATATACTCATAGAGCATAATTATGGGGAGAACTGAAATATGTTCTCCCCATAATTTTTTAGAGAGAAAAGGAGTTGACATTGGCGAATATTCAAGAAGCCATTTTGCAGGCTGTTGATACGGTCGTGAATAATCGCGTGGCGCAAATTGCCACTGACAAAACAGTTACCGCCACTGTCGCTGGTTGTACTAATTCGCTTACAGGTGAGTACCTTGTTTCCTATAATGGCGGAAAATTAAAAGCCTTTGCTCAAGAAGGTGCGACTTATTCTCAGGGTCAAGCAGTGTATGTTTTGATTCCTGAAGGAGATTTTACAAAACAAAAAAACATTATAGGAGTGGCGCAAGCTGCTGAGGACGACAATAACATCAGTTTCGTTTCATCTGCTATTAGTAATTATAACTTAATTGGTAAAAATGTATTAGATGATAGCAAGGTGACTCCGGTTGGGTTGCGTTCTTACAAAAAAGAAGATTATATTGTTCTTTATAAACGGACTGAAGATGTGAGCGGAACAAAACCCCAGTTTCTATCTATTGACGTTCAAGAACTAGAAAATAATCTTAAAGAAGCTGAAGCTATTTTAATTGAAGCGTCTTTTCGCACATCTTTGCCGAGAGAACATAAATTGAGTAAAACTGGTGAATATGGTCTTACCTTTGTTTTAACTTTTAAAGACGGCGATAAGACAGATGATGCCGGTAACGCACTGACTAAAAATCTATCATATACTATCGACAGCAATTCGATGACCGGCTCACCTTTTCAGTATCTTCAATATTTTGATCAATATCAGATTTTCCCTATCGATATTGAAAATTTCTTATATATAAATCAAATTATTTTTTATTCAAAAAATTTTGTTGAAGAAACAGATAGAATTCAATCTCAAGACCGTCCTATCGGATGGGGAGATGATATTTTTGTTAAAGAGTTGGAATTTTATGGTTTAAAGAAAATTTCTGCGACTAATGGTGACTATAAATTAAAATTATCTATGCCGCAAGGCTCTACTTTGCGTTCTATCAATTCTTTATCTACTCTTGGAGTAGTTGGATCATTAACTAAAAAGAATGATAATTTATCTTCTGATGCTATGTTTTATTGGTTTAAAGAAGATAGTCGCGTTACCGCGTCTTCATCTAATTATCGTATGTATGGTGGTGCTGGTTGGGCTTATCTTGATGATAAGAAAAATACATATAATTTTGCAACTACAGGCTCTGAAAATCGCGCTTATGAAAATAAATATTTGTGCGTATGCGTCTATAAAGAAAAAGTTGTTTTAAAAGAAGAGTTTATGGTTTATAATGAATCAGCAAAGCGTAGTCTGTCTATTTCTTCTACACTTGGAACTCGTTTCTCCTTTGACCGTGGGGAGCCAACGTTAACATGCTTAATTGATGGTAATTCTCATGATTTTGAGGAGAATAAAGCAAATCCGCATCCAGATAATTACTTTAGGTTCGTTTGGTCTAAAGTTGATATGCATAATCAAGTATTGACTTTTAATGAAACAAAAGAAGAATTGCAACAACGTTATGACCAAGGACTAAAAGATAAAATTGGCTATAATAATCTTTCATCGATAAAAAATAAAATGGCTGAAATTGAAGGTGCCAGTTGGAATAAAAATAATCTGACTTATCCTATACGTGGCATTGATTCTAGTGCAACTTTTAAATGCGCCGTATATCTTCGAGATAGAAACCCAAAAGGCGATGAAAAAGTTGAGGATATTGAGTATGCTATTGGCGTTGCATCCATTATATTAAACAATGAAGATGTAGCTAATCCTAATGACTATTATATTACCATTGAAAATGGCGATCAGGTATTTCAATATTCTGAATCTGGTGTATCTCCTGATGATGAAAGATATACTGACCCGCTGGAAGTTAAGCCTTTAACTTGCCATTTCTTCGATCCAGCAGGGCTTGAAGTAAATAAAAATACATATACTGTTAAGTGGCGGGTGCCATTATCTGATTCCCTTATTGTTGTTCCAACTGAAGGAATGAAGTTAAATGAATCAAATCAAAAAATTGAATTATGCACTTCACAGATTTATCCATTAGCGATTAAAGGAGATTATGATTATTCTGCTTTAAATAATCAGGTTGAAGCTATTGTTACTTATCAGGGTGTTACTTATACTCAAGATACTGATTTTACATTTACTAAAATTGGTGAGAATGGTACTAATGGAACAGATATAGTTGCAAAGATTTCGCCTACGAAAGATATGGGCAAAGAGCTTTTAGCTATTGTGACTCAATCCTTAGAGAATAAAAAACCTGAATGGAATTCAGGACAAACAATGTCTGAACAGGTATTGACGTTTGAGCTATATCAGCGCAATGAAAAAATTAAAGTTGATTCAAATGTTTTGTGGAGTATGGGCAATGGTTCTAATAAGTATATGTCTTGTTCAGATGGTAAAGTTGCATGGAGCGCTGACAATGCGGCGCGACGTATGTTCCGCAATCAAATTGTAAAAGCTTCAACCACTTATACAATTGGAGATAGCAGCTATAATTACTATGCTTTTTATCCTGTCCCTGTTATTGACTATCCAACCGGAATTGATAAAGTAAAGATTGGTATTTCAAAGACAGATACTCTTAAGTCTATTACGTATAATGCAGATGGTCGCAATCCGTTGTACAATAAAAATCAAGGAGTGAAACTGCTTGATAAAGGTTCTTCTATTGATTTCAGTAAATTATTTTTTATTTGGACCGCTGAAGGTGGTCAGCCCACTAAAACTACTAGTGGATATTCAGATAATCCGCAAAATTCTTGCTTTAAGCTGATTGAAGAAAAAAATTCTGCCGATGGTAAAAATGTCATTGGTGGCTATGGTATGTCTCAGATATATATTTTACCTGATGACGTATATGACGGTGAATATACTAATAATTTGGTGCATTGTGAAATATATGAAAATGAGTTGCAGACTAATCCACTGGTTGAGATTTATATTCCTATATATATGAGTTTAAATACTTATGGCTTAAAATCTCTGAATCAATGGGATGGAAATCATATTGAGATAAATCAAGATGAAAATTATATCCTTGCTCCGCAAATAGGGGCTGGTGAAAAGGATAACCAAAATAAATTTACTGGCGTTGTCATGGGCACTGCAAAGACTTATGACCAAAAAGATGCTTCTATCGGGTTATTGGGATACAGCCATGGTAAGCAATCTATCTATCTAGATGCTGAAAATGGTTCTGCTACTTTTGGCTTACCTGAAAATGAAGCGTCTCAGAACAATAAATTTGAAGAGGGCCGCATTAAGTTAGTACCAGGTGGAGAGAGTTTTATTGGTAATTGGCGAATTGGTTCTCGTGCGCTTTACAATATTTCTGCACCAGAAGCAGTTGACGGAGTTTTTCAAGAGGTATCTGTGGGAAAACCTTATAAAGATTATCCTGTAGAAGATTCTCAGTTTGCTGTTCCTTCTAATGCACAAGGTATGATCCTTGGTGCTAATCCTGCATATATCTCGGTTAAAGGAAAACCATTAACTAGAACAAACAGTAAAATTGATTGGAATGGCGCAAATACCGCGATTAAGCCGGGGGATAGCCTAGAAGTAGAGATTGACCCTCGTAAAGATTCAACTTTTTCAATTTATCGTCATACACAAAATAGTGATGGTTCTTGGAGACGTTATCCACTTGTCGGCATCAACCAATTTGGACAATTTTATACCAATGCTATTGAAGATGGTGAGTCCTCTATGGGCATTGGCAAGATTGGTGCTTTTGGATTAAGTGCTGCTGATGATAGATATATTGGAGCACAGTTTGGTTGGAAGGGTACTAATCTTTTTAAATTCTTTACGGACGCTAAAGACGCATTGAGTGATGAACAAAAACCTTTGTATTTAACTTCTGGCTCTACCGTTAATAATGAATATCCTAGAAGTATGAACATCTATGGTTCTAGTGTCAATTTGTATGTGCCAACTTCAAATACAAGAGCTAATTTAACATCTAACGTAAGCACCAATAGAATTTCTATTTCAAAAGAAGAAGCTTTTATTGGACACGCAAACGCTTTTTTGACTATTCCGAGTGACGCTACAAGTACTACATCATTGTCATTGAATAATTATCTTGATATTATGAACCCTAATGATAGAAGTAGCTCTTGGACTACTGGCGATTTTACGATGGAAGTAAATGGTACTCCTGTTGACGATTCGACAGATTCTCAAGGAAACTATACTGAAAATCTTGGTGGCAATTTAAGATTAAATGCTACCAATGATATTAAATTATCTGCTGATGGGAGTTTTCATTTTCGCACTTCAGAAGAATACAACATGTATTCTAAATCTTATTCTTCTGTTACAGGATATGGTGCAAATAGCGCTCAATGGCTAATTGGTGCGAACAATAATAATTCTTATTTGCGCTTTGACACAAGAAACAATGATAAATCATATACTTTATTACACGGCAAAGGCGTAAAAGTTACAAGCGATGGCAGCAACGCAGGAGTTACTATTAGAAGTGAAAAAGCCCCTGAAGGTATCCACATGCAAGCAAATGTAAATGGCAATAGTGATGCAAATGGGGTTTCGTTTACAATGACACCTGCAGCAGATGGTAACGGTACTTGGAAATTAGGTTCTGGCGTTGGCGTTATTACAACAAATAAAGCGGCTTCTGCGACGGCGAATAACTTTGTTCAGATAACACCTGGTATTGGTACCCCTTGGATAAATGTTACAGGGATTCAGCAGGGGACAAACTCTATGTCTATTGTTGCTCATAAAGATATTAAATCTAATACTGGCTGGATGTATGCAGGTGATTTTAGCTTCAATTCTGCTAAATCATGGAATAGTATGGGTTTAAATCGAAGTGCGGCAAAGATTTCAGATCATTTGGCAACTATCTATTCTTTATTGAACACTTTGAACACTAATTTGAATAACGAAATTAAAAATCGTACTAGTGCAGATAGTAGTTTAAGCACTAGAATTAACAATGTTCAAGCAACCGCGAATTCTAAAGTTAGCACTGCTACGTTTAATGCTCACAAGCATAATGTCGGTTATTCATATGTTGGTACTGGCAGTATTATTGGCAACGTTAAAATTGATGGTGACACTTATTATGTTCATGCTGAAGATAGCAGAACAATGGTAAGGTCTGTTACAAGTCCTATTAGTACGCCAGTTTAGTTTTTGTATAAAAGGAGATAAAAGGAAATGAAAGAATTAGAAACTCGTATGCGCATTCAATCTCTAACACGTGAAGTAATCAGCGGGTTTATGAATGCTAATCATGTACCTCCTCATATGATGGTTGATGCGCTTAATTCTGTACTTGTTGAACTACAAACTGCTGCTATTACGCAAGTACTCGCGGAGCGCGATACGGAAGAACAGCAAGCTAGAGAAGCACAAATGGTAGCTCAACAACAATCGCAAATTTCGCAGTCTCAACCTACTAAGTCGCAAAATACGCCACAAGAAGAAAAGGTAAGTAAGTAATGGCTACTAAATCTTTTGTTAAGCAAGTTGCGCAAAAGAATAAGAACGGTCAGCTTGTTAATAACACTTCAATTGGAGTCGATTTTGATTCTGTTATTGACATTCGTTCTGGTAAAGGCAATTTTTCTTTAGCACAACTTTTTGATAGTTATGTTGATTTTATGCAAAATGCCACTTTTGTTTATTCTGGGCCAACACAGCCTAAAAACACACATGTTGGCATTTGGCTTGACACAAGTTCTAAAAATTATTAGATAGGAGAGTAAAATATGGCAACAGTTGTTAATACATTGTATCCTCCAATTGTATCCACATTTCAGAATGCTTTTGTGAATACAGAGGATGCTGTTGTGTATTTTACTCTTTCTTCTTTCAATTCTGCATCTGATATTAAACATGTTCATGTTAGTTGCGTAAATCAGCTAAATAATGAAAATGCTTTAAATAAATCTTCAGGAATTATTATTGAAGATTTAATGTATGACAAAGATAGTGGGATGTACTATATTACTGTTCCTACTGCTTATCTAGACGGTAATAAATTCAATATTAATCAATTTTATAAAGTGCAGATAAGATTTGATTCATATGATGGAGCAGATGTTCCTATTAATGAGGAAATAAAGAAGAATGAATATCTTCTATCTCATACACAATATTTTTCAGAGTGGTCTTCTGTTTGTTTAATTAGACCTATTTCTAAATTTGATATTTATTTGTCTGTATTTGAAAATTATACAGGTAATTCATATATTTCTTTTAATAAAAGTACTATACAGTTTTCTGGCGGTATCGTATTCGATGATAATACTGAAACTGAAACTTTAGAGTCTTTTAAATTTGAAATTTTAGATGCTGAAGAAAACTCGCTGTATTCTTCTAGTACTATTTATACGGGTGAGAATTTAAATCCTAATAACATCGTTTATAGTATAGATTTATCGACTTTACAAAACGGTAGCGACGGCACCGCTACAAGTCCAACCACAGATCACTATGTTCTACGGGTTTATGCTCGCACTAAAAATCAATATCAGTCAAGTAAAGATTATAATTTTCAAATTAGTGAATACAGTGGCGATGATACTTGGCAACCGACTATTCACGCCGAATTAGACAATGAAACTGCTTCTGTTACTATTAGCGTTAAAAATGAAGTCAGCTTTGTTTCTGGCATATTAGTTTATGTAAAGCGAGCTTCCAGTAAAGACAATTTTAAAGAATGGCAAACTATTTATAGTAAAAAATTACAGACGATAGACTTTTCTTTTAAAGATAATACCGTGACAAGTCTTGTATGGTACAGATATCGTGTTGAAGCTTTAACAAACTCTGGCACGGCAGTGGCTAAACCGAAAATGTCTGAAATCGTTTTGCCGCAATTTTATGATGCTTACATCTCTCGTGGAAATAAGCAATATGCTGTAAGATATAACTATAAGGTTAGCAGTTTAAAACCTGTTGTCAACAGGGCTAAAATCGATACCCTTGGCGGTAAGTATCCCAAGTTTACAGAAAATGCTGTATTGGATTATAAACAATTCTCAATTCAAGGTATGATTTCTGCCGAAGCTGATGTATATAATGAATTTACTGATAAATCTAAAGAGATATATCATGCAAATAATACTTTAAAAGATTTATATTCAGAGTATAAAGATGATTTTAGTGTAAAAGATTTAGTTCGCAATGATTTTGCTAAATTTGAAAAAATAGACGGCAATCAATATCCAAATGCACCGATATCTAGCGTTACATCACAACGATTCTTAACAACAACAACAAACGACTGGTTGTATGAGCGAGAATTTAGAGAAGCTTTAACCGCATGGCTAAACGATGGAGAGCCTAAACTGTATCGTTCTATGGCAGAAGGTTCTATGGTTGTTATGCTAACCGATATTTCATTAACCCCTAATGAAACTGTCGGAAGACGATTATGGGATTTTACAGCTACTGTTTATGAAATTGAAAATTCTGATTCGTTAGATACATTGGAATCTCTTGGAATTTACAATAGGACTCGGATTGATTCTATTTTTGGCTCTGGTAAAATTGATTCTGGTGAAGATACTAAAGACTATATTGAGGTTTTGCAACCGGGTCAGGTTTATAAAATGACCGTTACAGATACTAATGATATTAGAAATAAAATATTAGACAATTTAACTAAGCGCTATTCTGGCGTTCTTGGTGGCTCAAAAGCTTATGATATCGTGTTGAAAAATGTCAAGATATTTTTCCACAATAAACCAAATGCTTATGTATTTAGTGATTCTAGTGGTAAAGATAGCCCTATGTATATCAGTGCAGTTTCAGCAGATGGAGTAACACCAAATCCCGCATATTATGACTATCTCAAAAAGGGAAAAATTCATCAAGGATATTCGTTTAATATTATTACTAGTGCAAGCGCTGGCGAACAGACATTTTTTGTCAATGATAGAGGATATTATCAGATTCCATCTAAGTTAGATGTTAAATCCCTATCTTTTAATCATATTGGAGACGTTGTTACTATTGAATATACACTTTGTTATAAGCAAACAGATGCTTACAAAGAAAATGCTTCTGGCACACAAATAGATAGAACATTGGTTGGGCAAGAGTCTGGTATATTTAAACCTAATCAACATCTTGGTGAGAAAATTCGTCGTAAGTATAATTTTATTAAGATGAACGGTGACGTTACATTATTTACCCAACAGATGAAATATTGGAAGGGCATTTGTCTTGACGTAACGCCTATGTCTATTGTTAATATTAAGTATCATGATCATTCTACTTATGAATCATTTCTGGTTGGCGAGACTGGCGTGCTGCACTTGTTAAAAGACGTTCCAATTGATGATATATATTTTGTTGGATTGCGTATGAAGCAAGTCAATAAAGATAAATATTTACAGCCAAACGAGTTTAGGCTTGACCCGTCTGTTAATTTAATCAAGACGGATAGTTTGAGCTGGTTTACTGTCGTTGACAATGTTGATACCCACAAAAAAGTAACTATACAGCAAGATAATCAGAATCCTGTAGATACATTCTCTACTTCTTGGAAAGGCGTTAATTCGTCTCAAACTACACGTAGGCCATACGATAATATTCAAGATGTTAAGAAGCCTGTTTTAAATACTGTTTATAATATTATGGATGAATTAAAATTGTACTATAATTATCAATGGTATGATTTTAATTTTGGAGTTATAGATAATATTGATAATAATTACGCTACAGCTCCAATTGGAATTGCGGCAATGCCTGTAGAAGGTATGATAAATTATTATGGCACGGTAATGACAATTAATTATCAATAGGAGTGGAAATGAGAAGAACTTATCCGTATCTTCAAGATATTACGTATGAAGATGTTAATGGTCAAAAGAAACGTCTTAATTTTCTTAAGACTATTGATAATTTTGTCAATCAAAAACAATATGTGCGTTTAACATTGCTTAATTGGGTAGAAGAGCCATTAAAAGAGATTCAAGGAACGATTGTTTCAGGATCTCTCACTAAAGATGGCTCTTCTTCTGTTCGTCGTACCTGCTCTTTAAGCGCTTCTATTAATTCTGGTGAATTCGATATTGAGAACATGTCTTTTGATTTTGGCATTAACAAAAAGATTTTTATTGAGATTGGCGTTAAAAATTATAGTGATCAATTTAGGGACTATCCTATTTTGTGGTTCCCGCAAGGAGTATTTTTTATTTCTAGTGCATCTGCTGCATCGTCTGTATCTTCTGCTGTAACTTTAAATCTCACTTTAAAAGATAAGATGTGCGGTTTAAATGGCGAAGTTGGTGGAACTTTTCCTGCAGCTGTTATCTTTGATGAAATGGACACTCAAGATGCGACAGGCGCTTATGTTACTCAAAAAGTTCTAGTGTACAATATTATCAAAGAGCTTGTCAATCATTATGGCGGTGAAGATTTAAACAATATCATCATAGAAGACGTCCCATTGCGCATCAAACGCATCATGAAATGGAATGGCTCTGACCCAATATGGCTTACAGCACATGACGCTGGCACGGCTGGTGCAACATGGTATGATGTATCTTTAGATAAGCCAGCAAATGTGTCTTCTTCAACAAAACAGGTTCCAAATGGCTCTGATGCTGGATATATATATGATGATTTTGTCTATGACTCTGATTTGTCTGCTAATTTAGGCGATAATGTTTGTACTATTTTAGACAAAATTAAGAGCTATCTTGGTAACTATGAATATTTTTATGACGAATTTGGCGTTTTTCATTTTAGGGAAATTAAAAATTATTTAAATACTACTCAAGCTACGACATTATTGAATGATATGTCTAAACATAGCTATCTTGTTGAAACCACTACGGGTAAAAGTATTTATGCCTTTAATGATAAAGATAATATTATTTCTTTGAACACTGCTCCTCAGTACGATAATGTTAAAAATGATTTTATTGTACAGGGAAAAAGACAGGGAACCAGTAATAATCAATCATATGATGTGAGATATCATTTAGCGATTGATAGAAAGCCTATTCCAGTTGAAGTATCGGATACAGGAGAAAAAATATATAATAGATATTATAATCTATTGTTGTATGTTGAAGAGTCTACCAATTTGATGAAAGCGTGCTTTCCAATTATAGTACAAGATAGAAACGATTTGCCGCAAGTAGGCAATTTTAATGTTATATATTATATTTCCACAGAAAATCAACCCGTCTATTGGGATACAGATTCTTATAAAGACGTAAAGGCTATAAGATATTATCCTGCTAAGATAAATAACAGTAGCGAATCTTATGCGGTTAAAGATTGGCGAACTGAGCTATATTTGCAAGGACTACTTGCTAAAAATCTTGGAATTGACTCTGGAAACTATTATGCTAAAATAGATAGCATTGGAGGGTGGCAGGGCGATGTTATTAAGTACGCTCACCAGTGTCGTATTGATACAGATTATTATTTTGAAGAATTAGATGCTTTTTGGCCGCAAATCTATAATCTTGAAACTCAAAAATTCTATGGAGAAGAACAAGATGAAACGTTGTTAACATCCACTTTATGTGATGGAAATTATTATCTAGATTTTATTGATTCTTCAAGTTCAGATTTAGGTAAATATTCTGTATCTGCCATTGGAAGACGTACTGACGCAGTATCTTCTGATGATGTTAATTGTCTTTTTCAGCCTGAGATACCCAATATTGTCTTTATCAATGCAGATGAAGAAGATCAAGGTGCTGAAAAAAGAGACGAATGCAATCAAAATGGTATGCCTTATACACAAGTTAGAGGAGAGATTTATTATAATCTTACCACTGGCGGATATAAGAATGGAGCATTTGATCAAATAAAATATGAGCTTTATCTTCATACCACCTATCAGCAATCCGTTTCCATTTCAGCCATTCCGGTGTTTTATCTTGAGCCAAACACAAGAGTTACTATTAATGACGCAACAACAAATACATACGGTGATTTTAATGTCACTAGTATTTCAATGTCTTTAGGTGCAGGCAATTCAATGTCTGTTGCTTGCTCTAAAGCTATCGAAAGATTTTAAAAACTATGGACAAAACGTGATTATCGTTTTGTCCTTTTTTTTATATGTAAGTAGGTATATTTTAAGATAGAAAAGGAGGGGCAAATGGCAACAACACAACTTGGGCAATTCAGATATACTGGCTCTGGATGTATGGCTGAAATATCTTCTAAAGCTCAATATAAAAGCGTAAGCGTAGATGTGTCTGTAGCTGAAGATACAACGAGCTTTCAAGACGTTGCTATTGTTCCCAATGCTGCTTTTACAAAAGGACAAGATTATTATTTAAGGGTTCAAATTCCGCAAGACATGAATTATGCGATGGAATTTACAATTAAATTGATTAAAGGCTCTGAAGATGGTAACGAGACATATCAATATTTAAAGACTGTCAATGTAAATGCTGGCGGTGATGGGAAAAATGTCCATACTGTTGTTTTATATGAGAAATCAAATGGCATTGTTGCTGCAATGATTCCTTTGACATATGGCACTTCAAATATCAAAGATAATATTTATTATAAAAAAGAAAATGATAAATATTATTTGGGGACGGGTGGTTCAACATATACTCAAACCGATAAGTTCAACGAGGTATCTATTATTGCTTCTTGGAAAGTTGAAACTGGTGACAGGTATGGTATATTTGAAATGGTTTTTAGGCCAGTCGAAGACTCTTTTACTTCTATTGTACTTCAAATGACCCGTCAGCCTGAAGACTATAATATTCAACGTACAAATGGTTCGAATACAGAATATGGCCGCAAATTAGATTTAAGCAAATTAAAATATAGTTTATATCAAGTAACCAATCTTGTTACTATGATGAACAATAATGCGTCTCTTGATCGCATTGGAGTGTGGGGACATTCTGGTTTAATGATGTCCGTGAATGGAGAAGAAATCAAGATAGGTCCAAGTGGCTTTTATGAATTGTCTGAAGTTCCTGTTACTTCTCTCGGTATAATTGCCCCTGATAATTCGTATCAGGATTCTTTCACTATTGATTATGAATTTACACAAAAAGAAGAAGGTGAATAAATCCAATGGACTCGCTATATGGAGGGCATCAAGGCTCTTCTTTCACTATTAAGGCATCTTTCGCTTCTTATGAAGATATGGTTGAAGCTTTTTCTCAGGGTGCGAATTATACTACTTGCTGGTATGGAGATTTTTGTTTAATTGATACACCAAATAAAAATGATCCAAATAATGGTAAAATCTATCAACGCGGACTAAATTATCAAGATAAAACAACTGGTGGCTCTTTATTTTATGGTCAAATTGTTGGCCCGAGTGGAGGTACGCCATATTTTCAATTAGATACTATTGATAATGTTTCGAAGAAATCTACCGAGACATTAGAGGAAAATACTTATCGTAGATATCCTTTATCTCAGAATGCTGATGGTACGATCACAACTAATTGGCAATATAATGCAGATAGTGGACAATGGGAAGATATTGGTGGCAATCTTAAAAAAGATTTTAAATTTGGATTAAACAATAAATCTTTAGTTCCTGGTAAAAAATCTGATGGAACTTTTAATGATGATATCAAATATACATGGGTCAATATTCGAAAAGATGATAACGATGCTGACTCTTGGTTTTATGTTGGCTTTGAGTTTCCTTATACCGTAATTGATTTTCAAAACCATTCTGTGTCTCAGTATGATGATGCGGGAAATATTAAAGAGGATGCTACTACAATTGCGCGAACAGATGACGGTGCGCACCCGTTCTGGGAGCGTTGGAACATCGGCATCCCGAAGGGCATTAAAGGTGATACTTTACGCCATTTAAAGGTAATTACTCCAACTACGTCTGATAAAAATAAAATTTATGCGTCAGATGCGATCAAAGTTGATTTAAAGACAGGCCTTGCGTCAATCGGTCAGCCTGGATATAATGGTATTGATGATGATATCGCTAGCGGTCGTAAAATTATAGTTTTTGAATATTATATTTATGACAAAAGTATTAATCCATCGCCTGTTTTAATTTATTTAGGTGATTTTAATATTATTGCAGATGTTAAGGTTACAGATGACGGGACTTTGACTGTTTCTTATACGCATAACGATAATAGCGTGTTTACAAAGCGTATTAAATGGGTTAACGGTGTTTCTTTAACAACTGGAAATGGCTCTACTGGTGGTCATTTTACAATGAATTTTAACACTGGTGACAAGTATGAAACGAACCTTACTTGGGTTAAGGGCATTGAAATTGCTACGAATGGCGATGTAACCGGTGTTTTTGCAGGACGCGGTGACGATGGAAACCTTGCGGCTGACGGTCGAAATCGTATAGGACATATTAAATGGATTGATTCTGTAACTCTTGATAAAGAATCAGGGCGCTTTATTTGTAATCTTAACGATGGTACGATTTCTACTGATACTACTCTTACTTGGGTTAAAGGAATTTCAATCAATCAAAATACTGGTGAGATTAAATTTATTAAAACCACGGGTGAAGAAGTGTCTTCGGCAAAACTGAAAATTTTAACTCGTGCAACTGTATCGGAAAATGGCATTACAACGCTATTTTTTAATACTGGCGAAAGTATTACGTTAAAAAATACTGACGGTACATCTGATTATAAGATTAAAGCTATCAAGCGCATTTATATGAATTCTGGTGTGCAAACAGAAAAAGCTATTCATGCATTATATAATACAGGTGAAGAGGAAACTGTTAGTGACCCTATTAATTCTATTGAACGAATAGCCGTTCGTCCAAGTGATTGGCATTTATTTATTTTATTTAGTGATCCATCACATCGTGCTACATATACTTCGCTTGACGCTGACGGAAAAGACTCTAATGGTATCACTTGGGTAACTAACCAAGTGGTTCAAGGTTTTGATGCATCTGTTCCTGATTCATACGGTAACAATACCTGTTGGCGTGACTATGGTTCAATTAAAGATCAAGCTGGTATCTTGATCGGTTTTAATGTTAAAAAATCTGAGGTTGAAGCAGATGGTTTTACCAACGAAACCGTTACAGGTTATTTAAAGAAGCATTTTCCAGATGGTCTTACTGGTGATGCAAATCAGCCTGGTGGCATTTCAAATAATCAAAAGATTATTACATATCAACCTGAAGATGAAGAGAAATCTGATAAAGAATTTTACGCTTTCGATTATAATACATATCAATGGTATTATCTTGGTAAGATTGCCGATACAGGCATGCGTGATGTAAAGATGTTATCTGAAGGCGAAATCAATGGCGAAGCTTTAAAAACCTTAAACGTTGATGGTCTATTATTTAGAAAGATGGCTGTTAATGTTTCTGACGTTGCTATCCCTAAATACTGGGATAGTACAGTTTCGAGGTAGATTATGGTTTTACAACAGATAAAAGGGCCATTCTCAATTAAGTCAAGTAAAACTTTCAACGCTGGCATCGGAAATTCTTATGTGCATATAGGCATTCAGATTCCAAAACGTCAGCCAATTGCATATAGTGAATATCGAGCGCTATATGAGGGAAAAGAAGATATCATCCTTTTTCCGCAAATTCCTGATTATGATATTACTATTACAACATCTGAGACTGAGTTCTCGTACAAGATAAATGAAACTGGTATTTTAGAGCTTGATGGCAATTTTGGCTCTAAATTAAAATTTACTTTTGAAAAAACTATGCCACCTGAAACTATCGTTGATGTGGCATATAGAGGACAAGAAGAATAAGGAGGTAGTATATGGCTAAAGGCAATCCAAATGATGCTTCAATGCATCTTAATTTCGTAGCTAAAGTTTATGACCCTACGGCTAAAGCGTATAAACCGATTTATGTCGCTCCTGATGCTACCTCCACAAAACGTGGTGAAGTATGGCTATCCGACGCGACCAATGGAACTGATAGTGCGGCTACGGGCGTAGTGGCAGCAACCCCTGCTGCGGTTAAAGCTGCGAACGATAATGCCAACAATAAGCTTGATAAAATCACTTCTGGCGCTCAAACCGTAGCTGGTTCTGTTACTTTTAACAACACCGTTACGGGGAAGAATGGTTTTGCAGGAAACTTAACCGGCAGCGTGACTGGTAACGCTTCTACAGCGACAAAATTAGCTAATGCGCGTTCTTTTAGCATCAAAGCTGGTACTAATGGTGGCGCTGGAACGGGAAATTTTGACGGTTCTGGTAATGTTTCTATTATTATTCCATCCGTTGATGCCGCTGCAGTTAATGTAGGCACTCTTCCACTAAGTGTTATTCCGCAAGGCGCGCTTGAAAGACTTGTTCATGTTACCAATCAGGCAGCTCGTTTTGCTCTGACAACATCAACCGTCCAATTAGGGGATAGCGTTATTCAAGACGATACAGGTGTTATGTATATCGTTGTTGACCAGACAAAACTTAATCAAGCTGCTGGCTATCAAGAATACAAAGCTGGCACGGCACTTAATGCTAACCATGCTTCAACTGCCGATACGGCAACAAAAGCTAGTACCGCTGACAGTGCAACGACAGCAACCACTGCCGTTACTGCCGTAACTGCTAATAAAGTCGCAAATGCAGTTACCATTAAATATACAGAATCTTCGAACAATGGCACAGCAGCTGATAAAGCTACCATTTCATATGATGGTTCGTCTATACAGTCTATCACAATTCCAGATCATATTTATTCTGCTTTTGGAGCTGCAACTGCGAGCGCTTCCGGGCATCTTGGTTTGGTTCCGGCTCCTGCCGCAGGTGCTAATACAAAATTTTTGCGTGGTGACGGCACTTGGCAAGTAGCTGGCGAAGTTACTGGGGTCAAAGGTGATTCTGAGACAAATTATCGTAAAGGCAACGTAAATATTACTAGCGCTAATATTGGAGCTTTAGCGTTATCAGGCGGGACTTTAACTGGCACCGTTAATTCGCAGAATATCAACCCAAGCGCAAACAATGCTTATTCACTTGGAAATACAAATTATAGATACGCAAATATTTATGCTACAAATTTTATCGGCAATCTAACTGGTAACGTTACGGGTACTGCATCTAATGCCACTGTTGCGCAGACGGCTAATAAATTTAATAATACGGTAGCATTAGCTGGTGATGTGACTGCCGCGTCTACTAGTTTCAATACTACCTCCGCTATTTCTATTAATACTACTATTGGAACTGGCAAAGTTACAGAAACTAAAATTGGTGGAAATGCTGTAACCAATGCAAAAATAGCCGATAATGCAGTTACTTCTTCTAAGATTTCAAACGGTAACATTACATCTGCAAAGTTAGCCGACAAAGCTGTAACCAATGCTAAGTTAGCTGATGATGTTGGGACGGTTTATGTTGGCACGACTCAACCGACAGAAGAACATATTAAAATTTGGGTGCAACTATAAACCTACAATTCCTTCTGTCGGAAATGGTACTATCACTATTACACAGAATGGTACCTCTAAAGGTTCTTTTACTAGGAATCAATCTGGTAATGCTACTATCACTTTAACTGATAATAATACGGACACATGGCGTGGCATCCAGAACAACCTTACATCAACAAGTACATCAGATTCTTTGTCTGCGGCGCAAGGCAAAATTTTAAATGATAAACTAATGAATCTTATCACAATTTCATCTACAAAGCCAACTAATGATAATTGCAAAATATGGGTGAAAATATAATATATCTTGAGGATTAGATTTTTTCTAATCCTCATTTTTGTGGACAAATTTGCGTTATTTATCTATTTCTTTTTTTATATATGTTTAGGTATGTAAAAACGAAGAGGGGAAATTGTTCAAAACATGGATGCTTTGACGCAACTCATGTCACAATATTCCGTTGAGTCGTTAATAGTTTTAATTGTAACTTTGGCTGTTGCGTTTAAATTCGTCAGCGAATTGTGGGAATGGTTTTATGATAAAGTTCAAAATCATTTTAATTATAAAACTACTCGCACTAAAAAACATGATGAAATCATCGAGAGTTTGTCTGATTTAAAAGATGAAATTGCAAAACTTTCAAAAACAATTTCAAATCAATCAGACGAAATTCAGCAGTTAAAGAATCATGAAGTATTGACTTTAGAGAGACTTCAAGAAAATTCCCGCTCGTATATTATAGACAAGCATCATTATTTTTGTTATGAGATAAAAGCAATAGATGATTTGAACTTACAATCTCTTGAAAGGCGTTATCTCTATTATAAATCTGCTGGCGGAAACTCATTTATTGATGGTTTGATGGAAGAAATTCGTGACTTGCCAAGAATCAATTTATCAAGTCCACATCTCCAAGATGTGGTTCAAAGAAATGAAAGGAGTGAATAGATGGCTCAAGAATTAAAAGCTGTCACAGTGAATCTAAAATCTCTTGACCAAGATATTCAAGACCCAATTGTTGCTGGTGGCGCAGATGCAAATGGCCGCACTTTCAGAATTGTTTTTGATCAAGAAGCAGAAGCACAGCTCACTCCTGCAACAAAGGTTTATTTAAGCTGGTTTCATCGTCAGCAAAAGATCAAAGGCTATAACGTGTTTACAAAAGTTAATGATGATCCAATCATATGGGAAATTCGTTGGCCGCAATCAATGTTACACGAAGGCGATGTTTTATGTTGCTTTGAGCTAGTTGATAGTGTATCTATTACTCAAAGTAATAATTTTGTTGTTCATGTTCTTTCTGACCCAAATGATGGCTCGACTTTTGTTGTATCAGATGATTTTACTTTATTTAAAAACGCAGTCATTCGTTTAAATTGTATTGGTGACCAAATGCGTAACCAAATGACTCAACAAAAAATTGAGTTTGAGGATATGCTTTTGAAGTTCAATGATTTAAAAGAAAAAACAGACGATGCTGTTTCAAAAGCAAGTGAAGCTGTTGAAAAATCTGATAAGGCTGTAGCAAATGCCGAAACTGCAGTTAAACGAGCGGAAGACGCGGCTAAAAATATTGAATTGGTTGTCGATACCTCAAAGGAAACATTGGAAAAAGCTAAAGAAGCATTGGCTGCAGTTGATAATAAAGTTGATAAAAACGAACTTGGCTTTATTCTTGGGGAACAATATAAAACTGTAAAAGACTTTGTTGAAGCGAATATCTCTGAGCCGCACCTTTTCGTTCAAGAGTTTATTCCTGATTCTTTGTAATGGAGGGTATGGTGGCTTTTCTTAATCTTTATGTAACCAAGGCTAAATATGAAAAACAGCTTCCTGTTAAAGATGGAAATCTAGTTTTTGTTGAAGATTCAAATACTATTTGTTTAGATTTCAATGGCGCTCGTTATCGTTATAATGCTATTCAGATTTTCGAAACTGAAGAACAACGCCAATCTTATGATGTTGTAATGGATGGGTTTTATTTCGTTAAAGAAACTTCTATCCTTTGGGAATTTTCTAATGAGACTTGGAAGCAAATTTCTCCTGATAATTTGAAACCAAATATCTTTGGTCATTCTATTGAAGACTTCCCTAAAAGGGGTAAATCTGATATTTTATATATTGTAGATGATGCTATTTATCGTTGGGATAATTTTACAGACTCATATTTAATGGTTTCTAATTTGACCAATTGGAATGAATTGTAAAATATAATAATGCTTTAGCATTTTTATATAATATATTGTATAAATTTGTCAAAAGAAAGGAAATAAAATTGGCTCAAGTTAAATTTATTTCTTGCACTGCTACCCAGTATGCTGGTATTACTCCAGATGCAGGTACACTTTATTTTCTAAGTGATAGTAAGACTATCATGAAAGGTGGCGATTGTTTCTCTGGCGGTGTTTATAAGCAAGTAGACACCTTCCCTGAAATAGATATTGCCGATCGTAATGTTCTTTATGTTCAAAAAACAACCGGTGCGGTAAAGTATTTTGATGGTATTGATTTTGTTACTGTCGTTATGCCCAAAGCTACCGTCCTCTCTGCAGCTAGTACAAATGACGAAACCGCTACTGCCAAAGCTGTTGTAGATTATGTTACTACTGCTCTTCAGAACCTAAATCAGGGCGCTCTTGCCGACCGTGTTACTGCGGTTGAGAAGAAAGCTGCTGATAATGAGACTGCCATCGGTGTAATTAACGGTGCAGGCGAGGGCTCTATTTCTAAAGCGGCTTCTGACGCTCAGGCTGCCGCTGAAGCTACCGCAGCTGCTGCTCTCACAGCTGCCAAAGAAGAACTTCAAGGCAATATCGACAAGAAAGCTGATAAGGCTACATCTCTTGAGGGGTATGGCATTAAAGACGCGTATACCAAGGATGAAACTAACACGGCTATCTCCACAGCTATTGCCAACGCTCACCATCTAAAGCGTGAAATTGTTGACCAGCTTCCCGAAGTCGATGCCGCTAATGAAGATACCATCTATATGGTTCCAAAAGCTAAAAATGTTGCGGGTAACGCTGAAGGTAATGCCTATACTGAGCATATGCTTATTAATGGTAAGTTTGAACAGATTGGTGACTCTACTGTAGACCTTACCGATTATGCTAAGACCGCTGATGTTAACAGCTCTATCGCTGCTGCTAAAGATGAAGCTGCTGCCGATGCCACTTCTAAAGCTGGCAATGCGCTTGATTCTGCGAAGAAATATGCTGACGGTTTAGCTGTTAATTATGCAACAGCTGACCAGGGCAAAAAAGCCGATTCTGCTCTTCAGGCTAACGATGTTGCTGAAGGTACAACCGATGCTGCTATTGAGGTTAAAGGCTCTGCTGTAAAAGTTCACGGCCTAGGTTCTGCGGCCCTCGTTAATGCAGACACATTTGCTACTGCCACTCAGGGTGCTAAAGCTGATTCTGCTCTTCAGCAAGCCGACATTTCAACTGGTACTAGCAACGGTACTGTCTCTGTTAGAGGAGCTGAAGTTAAGGTCGCTGGCCTAGGTTCTGCCGCGTTTAAGAACGTTGTCGACTTCGATGAAGCTGGTTCTGCAACTGCTGCTCAGGGTGCTGCAAAGTCTTATACAGATACAGAAGTTGCCGCTGCAAAAGAAGCCGCTGCCACAGACGCTTCTAACAAGGCTGATAACGCTCTATCCGCAGCAAAATCTTATACAGATTCAGCGCTAACTTGGGGAACACTGTAATCTGAAATAAGGAGATTGTATGTCTGCTGACATTAAATTTTACGAAGGCGTGCAATCAGAATACAATAAGCTGGGGTCTAAACAAGACCCCAATGGTATCTATTTTCTTTCAGATACCCGCACTATTGTAAAAAATAATGTGAAATATGATGGTGGTGACCCCAAGGTTGCCACCTCTTCTTCTGTCGGGGTTGTGAAGCCCGATGACAGTTTTAATATTTCATCTGATGGTACGCTGTCTGTTTACAAAGCCATTTCTATCAATAGTTTTGTAAATTCAACAGGTATCGTGGAAAAAGGGTCTTCTGTGTCCAATTCTACGTTCTCTTGGAATCTGAACAAGATTCCTCAAACTTTAACTATCGCAGCTAATGGTCAGACAACTCAATTGTCTGAAAAGCAGTCTAGCAGCATGGCTGTAAGTTTCAATACTCCCATCACCACTACAACATCTTTTACATTGACTGCATTAGATGAAAAAAAACATACAGCGACCGCCATGTCTTCTATCTATTTCTATAATGGAGTATATTGTGGCGTTAGCGATAGTAATAATATCGACTCTAAATTTATTCTTGGCCTAACTAAAACATTAAAAAATAATGCCACAGGCACTTATACAGTAAACGCAGAAAAAAATCAGTATATCTATTTTGCGATTCCCGCAAATTATGAAACTCCGCATTTCTATGTTGGAGGTTTCGAGGGCGGATTGAATCTTGTGAAAACTTTTGACTTTACAAACGCATCTGGATATACAGAATCTTACAACGTTTACAAGTCAACCAATATGAATTTAGGTCAAACAGCCATGGAGGTGAAATAATATGTCTGTTTATGTAATTGATAAAATCAAACAGAAAAATAATAACACCTTCAAAATCATAGATTCTTCTGATATCAATTGGGATGCGAAAGTTCCTGACGAATCGGTTTCAGGCACATATGTAAAGCAAGACGAAATGAATTCTGCTATTGCGCAAGCAGTGGCCGGCGCTCCGCACCTTAAAAGGGTAGTTTTAGCGAAAGGCTCTACATTGCCTGCGACAGGTGATGAAAACACCATTTACATGTTGCCTGATCTAACAGAATCGCAAAATGAATATACTGAATATTTTTATCTTAATGGAAAATTTGAAAAGCTTGGTGGCGCAAAAACCGATTTGACGAATTATCTTACTAAAGATGAAGTTGCCAAATCGATATCTACAGCGCAAGGCTCTGCTAGCGCAGATGCGCAATCTAAAGCAGATGCGGCGCTTGCTGGTGCTAAAGCCTATACCGATCAGGAAAAAGCTAAATATCTTCCTTTATCTGGCGGGATAATCAGTGGCAAGACTATATACGATGTCTCTCTAACCGATGAAAAAGAAGTCGTAAACAAAGCGTATGTGGATTCAGCAATTGCTGCGTATAATCCTACAGACAAGCTGACCAAAGAAGATATCACCATAGGCACGACGAATGGAACCATCAAGGTAAGAGACCAAGAGGTTAAAGTGGCTGGGTTGAAGACCGCTGCTTTCCATGAAGACAGTGATTTTTTGACGCCCTCTGACCTCACTTGGAATTCTATAGAATAATATATCAGAGAAAGGATGTTACGCCTTATGGCACGGGTAAAATTTATCAGAGATAAAGAACCTAGCATCAAAGCTCTACAAGGCGCGGGAAAAGTATATGATGGTGCGTTATACGTCGCTACAGATACAGGTTCTATGTGGCTTGGCACGGCTAGTGATTCTCTGATTCAAATCAGGGATACTTCAAAGGTATCCACAAATACAACCTATAATTTAACTAAATCTGGGAATACAATCACTCTAACGGGTAGCGATGGGTCAACATTTAATGTAACCGATTCTGATACACAATACGCAAATGCTACTCAGTCTGCTAGTGGCCTTATGTCTGCGGCGGATAAGAAAAAGCTAGACGGGTTATCAGGTAATTATACTCTCCCGCAAGCAACTGAAAACGCACTCGGGGGTGTTTATTTAACCAGCTCAATTGATGATGATAGAGGAACAACATACGGTATCGCGGCAACTCCTTTAGCTGTGAAAACCGCATACGACATGGCTAAGTCCGCAAAAGATACAGCTACGATGGCTAATGGTGAAGCCCAAGCAGCTCAGCAAACGGCTAATAATGCTGCGTCTGTTGCTTCTGCGAATGCTGAAGTCATTAAAAAGAAATCAGACGTAGGACATACCCATGATGACAGGTATTATACAGAAACTGAGATAGATACAAAATTGGCTGCAAAGGCTAATTCAAGTCATACCCATACCAAGTCTCAAATCACAGATTTCCCTACATCTATGCCTGCAAGTGACGTATATGCATGGGCGAAGGCAAGTTCTAAGCCGACATATTCAATGGGAGAGGTAACGGGCAGTCTTGATGCTAGTCGTTTGTCTGGTACTATCGCTGCGGCAAATCTGCCAAGCTATGTAGATGACGTTCTTGAGTATGAATCATTATCCAAATTCCCCTCTGCTGGTGAATCTGGTAAAATCTATACTGCTTTAGATACCAACAAAATCTATCGTTGGAGCGGTTCTGCATACGTAGTCATTTCTGATACCGTCGCGCTTGGTACAACGCATTCTACTGCTGGCTATGGTGATGAATCACGCGCGGCATATAATCACTCAACTGTGAAAAGTGGTAATCCGCACGGTGTTACTAAATCAGATGTTGGCCTTGGTAATGTTGAAAATAAATCTTCTGCTACTATTCGTAGTGAGTTAACTAAGGCAAATGTAACAACTGCTCTTGGATATACTCCTCCAACAGCTGATACAAATACGCATTGGACAACTCGTATTGTAGCTGGTGCTGCCAGTGATACAGCTAATGCTGCTACTACGAATGGCAACACTCACATTAATGTTACAGATGACAATACATTCCGCACTGGTGTGACCATTAAAGGCAGTGGAGCTACAAGTGTTACCTCTGACGCAAGTGGTAACATTACTATTTCATCTACTGATAATAATACTTGGCGTGGAATTCAAAATAATTTAACATCAACAGCTACAGACCAGTCACTTTCTGCGGCACAAGGCAAGGTACTTAATGATAAGTTCGGTTCATATGTCCCCACTAGCCGCACAGTTAATGGAAAGGCTTTAACTGGCAATATTTCACTTAGCTATGGTGATGTTGGCGCTGCGGCATCCAATCACTCACACTCTTATTTACCATTGAGTGGCGGCACTATGTCTGGCCGCATTCTCCGTGGCTCTGGTGGTAGTTGGATTTCCGCACGTAATAATGCTATTGCTTTTGGTACAACATCTAATAAAGATGCATATAACCCAGTAGTAGGTCAAAAGACTCTCAAAGGCGCTTGGACTATCGGTAACTTATATGGAGATGAACGTTTAGCTTTCTCTTATGACACCGATACCGATTTCAATGCAAATACAAATCAATCCACCGTTGTATATATGCCTGTGGGTAGTGGGCAGTTAGCATTAACTTCACAAATTCCCTCTGTTGGCAACGGTACAGTTACCATTAAACAAGCTGGTGCTACAAAGGGTACATTTACAATGAACCAGTCAGGCAACGCTACAATTGAATTGACTGATAATAATACAAATACCACATATTCTGCGGGAACTGGCTTATCTTTATCTGGTACTACTTTCAGTGTAAAGACTGGATTCACAACTTCTGGTAAAAATTATAAAGTTAGTGCCGACAATAGTGGTAATCTTTATGTTAACGTTCCTTGGACAGATAATAACACTACTTATGGTGCGGCAACTAACTCAACTTTAGGTTTGGTTAAGATTGGTTCAAATATTACAAATTCTAGCGGTACGATTTCGCTTACTAAAGCGAACGTCACTGCGGCACTTGGTTACACTCCACCTACACAAGATACCAATACGTGGAGGCCAGAAGAGATTATTGTGTCTTCTTCGCAACCAAGCGCAAGCACTTGTAAATTATGGATAAAGGTGTAGGTGTAAAATGATAATATGGAATTATACCCTTCTGGGGGGGGGGCATGGTGTGCCAATGATGTAATTGGCTAAAGCATATTACCCAGTAAATGGTTCATATAAAGAGTGGACTCCTGATATGGTAGGAGCTTTAGGAAGTAAAAACGCTAATGGCTATCAAGGGATAACAAAGCCAGATGGTTCAGATAACGACTGGATTAGGACTACGCAGCTAGGAATTATACCTTATAATTCAGGAACAATTTCTGCTCTTGGAACAAGTAGCTGGCAGTTCAGAGAAGCATATATTAAGACTGTAAACGGTAACTTAAACGGTACAGCAAGTAGTGCCAATGTTCTTAGTCCAAAAGAATATTATGCAGAGAAGAATACTGCTAATATAATGTATTATAAGTTGGGTAGTGTTACATGCAATAGTACATACAAAAGAATTAACGAAACTTATCTTTGTGTATCAAGACAAAATGCTTGTATTATGAATTTATCAGTATATTCTGGAAATAGTAAAATATTCGTTGCTCCTACAGTTTCTTATACCTTTTTAACACAAAACGCAAAGAGTGCTTTTTATGATATTTTTTATGCCGGTTTAGACAAAAAAACAGAAGGTAATACTTTTTCTATCTGGGCTAAACGAAGTCAATGGTCAGAATCAATGAAGTTAATACCACTTGGTAGTAACTATGATATGGGGTTTGCTATTTCTTGGACAAATTGGGATGCATCGACAGCAGGGCAGACTGCTGTTCCGTCATTTGGCGAGTCTGCTGCGTATAATTTTATAGTAAGCCCACATACCCATACTAAATCAGATGTTGGACTTGGTAATGTTGATAATACCACAGATTCTGCCAAGAGCGTAAAATACGCAACTAGTGCGGGTTCCGCGAATTCTGTTGCATGGGATAATGTGAGTGGTAAACCTTCTACATACACTCCAAGTTCACATACTCATGATGATAGATATTATACTGAGAGTGAAATAAATACTAAATTAAATAACAAGGCCAATTCTAGTCACACTCACGATGACCGCTACTATACTGAAAGTGAAATGAATACAAAACTCAATGCCAAAGCGGCAAGCGATATAATAACTGTTTCATCTACGCAACCCACCAGTAATACTTGTAAAATATGGATTAAAATTTAATAATTGAATATTTAAATAACGTTTCATGGGGGGGGGCTTATGACTCTCTCCCTTTCGTTCGAAGGGAGATATATTTTGGCAAGAGCTTACTACCCGTTGATGGAGAATATAAGCCATGGACTGCCGATATGGTTGGTGCGGCCGCAAGTGACCATACTCATACCAAGGCATCTATTAGTTTAGGCAATGTTGATAACACAGCTGATGCCGAGAAAAATGTGAAATATGCGACTAGTGCAAATTATGCAAACTCATGCGGTACAGCTAATTATATGGTATGGTCTAACGCAAGTGGCGTACCAGAGAATTAAAGGAGATTTTTATGTTTTTTAACATTTGCAGGGGGGGGGCTACTGCGGTAGCTCAATAGATACAATTCTGTTTGATATGGAATGAGTCAATTTTATTTATCAGATGGCAGCAATTTTACAATATTGCCTATTATGACTGCGCAAGAAAATAACGCGGATACTATAGATGATTTAATTGCGAAATTAATAAATAAACCTCCAATGCTTGGGTCGTGTATGTTTAATCAATCTAAAGAAAAAAGATTGAGCTTTACTGGCGGCTCTTGGTATAATTACTTATATGTGCCGCATAGAACTGGCATTGGCAATGACAATCCTAGTTATGGTAATTTATTATTATTTCCTATGACTGGATTAGGTAAAGCCTATAGAGTTACTTATGCATCTGATCGTATTATCTCTGTAGAGGAGTTTTATACAAACGCTTATCCTCCTTCTAAATCCGCTGTTGGGTTGGGTAACGTTGATAACACGTCTGATTCATCTAAAAGCGTAAAGTATGCGGCAAGTGCTGGTAGTGCAAATTCTGCTAGTTATGCTACTAAATCTGGTAGCGCTGATAATGAATATAGTATCGCTGTGCAATCAGCTCAACCTATAGATTCAAGATGCAAGCTGTGGATAAAAATTTAAAATTTTTGGGCAAAACTCGATTATGAGTTTTGCCTTTTTTTCATATAGATATAGATTATAATTTTGAGAAAGAAAAGGAGTTTTATGTGAATAAGTTTAATGAATTGACCTCTCTAGGGGGGGGGCTACTACGGTAGCTTAGTTTCTATAAATCAATTTGATATTATGATTTTAGATAACCTCCCAAATAAGGAGGTTAAATAATGAGTAATTATGTAAATCTCTTAGATATTATATATCCTGTAAACAGCGTATATATTACAACCAGTTCCATTTCCCCTGCTACATTAATTGGAGGAACTTGGACTCAAATCGAAGGTGGGGCTTGTATTGCCGCATATAGTAGTGATTCTGGCTATGTTGGTAGTAAAAAAATCACAATTAATCAAATGCCAAGTCACCAACACGGCATCACAAGTAAGTGCCCAGGTAGCAGTGCTTTTGGTCAATTTCTTGAACAAATTGGCGGTAGCTCACTAGATACTTCTAATAATTTTGACGAGAGAAAAACGCACGAAATAGGGGGGGCAGGATTACTACCCTTACTCTTATGCTTGCAGGGTGTATATCAGAACTGCCTAGCTATGATTGCGGGTGGTACTAATGTCTAATTATGTAAATTTATTAGATATTGTATATCCCGTAGGAAGTATTTATATTTCTATGTCTAGTGCCAGTCCTGCTGATGTCATTGGCGGCACATGGTCCAGAATAAAAGATAAGTTTTTATATGGCACAGACAATACTTCTACTGGTGGTGAAAACACTCACGCTTTAACTGTTTCAGAAATGCCGAGCCATAGCCATTCTTACAGAACCGAATGGCCCATTGCATTAAGTGACCAATCATCTAATTGGCAAATGGCAAATGGTAATCTTGGCTGGTTTTTATCATTTGGTATGTATAATACTTCATCTATTGGTGATGGTGCGCCGCACAATAATATGCCAGCATATCAAGGATGTTATATCTATTATAGAACTGCTTAAAATCTAAAATCTAATATCAAATTACTTAAGAAAGGTAATTAAAAGATGTTAGATACCATGAAGAATCATACTCTTCTGGGGGGGGGCATACCTCTTAGTTAATGCCCTCAATCCAGGAGGGTTAAAATGAGTAATTTTGTAAATCTTTTAGATGTAATATATCCTATATCTAGTGTATACATGTCAACATCCTCAACTAGTCCCGCCGCTTCCGTTGGCGGAACTTGGACTCAAGTGTCTACTTCTATGTTGGGTACTGGTGATTCTGCAGGTTCTTATACTGGTTCTAAAGCTATCAGCATAGCACAATTGCCATCACACGATCATATGCCGGTAGGGGCAACGGCAGATGGTAATGAAACTTGGGAACATATAGTCCATGTGTTTAAATTCGGTTCTACAGGAGCGTGTATGTCAAGTGGACGCTACTCAAGGACAGGCACAATTGCTAATACAAGCAATCACCCAGATGTAGCAAGATATGTGTCTTCTCAATGGAAAGGCATGATGACGGGGGGGGGCAGAACTTCACTCCATACCACTATAATGTCAACATATGGGTGCGAACTGCCTAATTGGATGCGTGATGCCGCATGAGTAATTATGTTAATTTAATGGATATCATATATCCAATAGGAAGCATTTATATTTCAACTAATTCAACATCACCTGCGGCAACTATTGGCGGAACATGGAATTGCATAAATGATAGCTTTTATCCCGCATCGGTAAAAAGCGATTGGGACTGGTCTGCAGAAGATAAATCAATCATATCTACTTTTAAGCATATAAAAATAAATAATATTGATTTTGCGCTATTTAGTATATCAGAAACATTTAATAATTGGAAAAATAATGACTATAATGTTGTTAGCAATACTACTTTTAATGGATTTCGTTCATTAAATCTGTTAGGGAATTCAATAAATCTTGCTGCGCCAAAACTAGCTGTCGCATCATCCCCAGTTGTTGCAAGATATAACCATAACGGAAATAACAAAATTGCCATATATAATTCCACTAAGCCGCAATACTATGGTGGCACTGTTGTTATTCCACACATGATTGAGGATTCAACTAAAGCTTACATTTGGAAAAGAACTGCATAAATTATTCACATTAACTTATCTAATATCCTTATTTGAAAGGATATTATGATTAACTTCAAGACCTCGACAGTCATTGGGGGGGGCTACATGTTAATGTAGCCTTCGATTCTATGGCTGTTTTTGCTGGGGTGAAGTACCTTGGCTAATTATGTTAATTTAATGGATGTTATATATCCAGTTGACAGCATGTATTTTTCTACATCGTCTACATCTCCTGCTTCATCAATTGGTGGTACTTGGGTGCAAATTAAAGGCGCTGTGCTTGCGGCAACAGGTAACAATTCTTATGCGGCAAGCGGTAGCTATGGTGGCAAGTTAGCTCTTGATATTAACTCACTTCCTGTATTCTATCCAACTATTTATTTTAAAACAAGCGACCAAGAATCTAAAGGGTATGGTTTGTCAAAAGCAAGTACTTTTCAAGACAGAGCGCTTGTATGGAGCAAAGAAAAAAATGGAACTCTGAAAAAATTATTTGATAGTACAGGGGGGGCAGAATTTCTTGCCCTATCATTATTCTTGCTACATTTGGAGAAGAACCGCTTAAAAGATTTACAAGAGGTGGTTTGTAATGGCTAACTATGTAAATCTTATGGATATAGTATACCCTGTTGGAAGTATATATCAAAGTTTTTCTTCAACAAGTCCCGCATCTAGTATTGGCGGCACTTGGGAACAGATAACAAATAGATTCTTATATCCAAGCACTAGCAGTAATACTTCTAGTGGCACGACAACGCACTGTCACAAATATGGTATTCAATATGCTGCATATTATGCAACATTATTAGCGCAAAATAAGTTAGAGGGCGCTATGGTAAATACGTTAAATTATAATAGCGATAATTCTTTTAATATCAAGACTGGCATATCACAGAATACCATACCTGGTACCGTTCCAGCAGCTTTAACAAATGCTGTAAAATCTATTAGTGCAGCACAATCTTATTACAGTATAAGCGATTCTTCTTTTGCATCAAACATGCCACCTTATATTACTATTTATTGTTGGAAAAGAACAGCCTAGAATCACATAATATCTTTTCTATTTTTAGAAAGGATATACATGAGCAATTATGTTAATCTTATGGATGTAATTTATCCCGTTGGTTCAATTTATCAATCCATGTCTTCAACTTCCCCAGCATCAACTATTGGCGGAACTTGGGAACAAATTAAGACTTTTTTATATGGATCAACTTCTGCTGGGAGCACTGGCGGCGAGGCTACCCACACTTTAACTAATGATGAAATGCCTAAACACAGACATACAACACGTGTTGCAGTCACAAATGGTGGAAATGCTGCTACATACCGTAGTCTGTTTGCCACTAATTCTACTTTTTGGAATGGCGGTTCTACCATTGATGGTTCTGCCGGTTGGGATTGGAACAATCCAGTAAGCAACCAGGGGGGGGCAAGCTCACAACAATTTGCCACCATATACAGCCTGCTTCATTTGGCACAGAACAGCTTAGCTGTACCAGATTCAAAAGCCCTAAGCGAGGTGGCGTAGTATGTCTAACTATGTTAACCTCATGGATGTTGTCTACCCAGTTGGGTCAGTGTATTGCACGGCTTCATCAGCATCACCGGCTTCCTCGATTGGTGGTACTTGGACAAAAGTTGCAAACGATAAATTCGTTTGCACGGGGACTCCATTGTCATACGGCGGAACTAATTCAATCTATTTGAATGCTGATCAAATCCCGGATTCTTTCTGGTCTTCTCAGACTCAATCTAATGGTAAAGATAAAACATATAAAAAAAATTTCGCCCCAGGCGGTAGCTTGGGCATTAACTGCTCTCCATCTGCTAAAACAGGTGGCAAAGCAGTTGATAATAGACCCGCTTACATCGCTTTCAATATTTATTATCGAACAGCCTAGCCTTATTGTGGGAGGTGTTTGTTAATATGAGTAATTTTGTGAATTTGATGGACGTTATCTATCCAGTTAATTCAATCTATATGTCATATTCAAGCACATCTCCCGCGGCTTCTATTGGAGGTACATGGTCTAGCGTTTCTGGTTTTATTCGTGCTGGTTCTGATACATCTACAGGCGGCGCAAGTACACATAAGCACTCTCTCGATGATGGGTGTCGTGCAACAGTTGGAGCTTCTAATGGTCAGTCAAATGTTATATCGTATATCGCTACGACTGTAGAAAACAATGATTTTTCTCAAGTTTCAGCATATTCGCTCTTGGCTTCGTCAGCTTTTTCAAACAAGCAAAATTTTAATCACCATACCAGAGTATATGGAAATACCACCGCTACTTCTAGTCTTCCTCCGTACCAAACATTATATGTATGGAGAAGGACAGCTTAACACTATTGATTCTTATTAGATTAAAATATATGCGGAAATAGATGATGCTGAAAGCTATGCTAAGTTGGCTATACAGCATAAAGATAATAATAAAATTATAGCAGATACCTTTAACGAATTGTCAAAGCAAGAATATAACCATATTCAGATATTATATACTCAATTAAAGAAAATGATAGCTTCACTTGGTGAACCTATCGATATGATGAAAGAGCTGATTAACTGGCAACAAACTAAAATCATAGATAAAAGTTCTTGTGTACAGACAACTATTGATATGTATAAATAATTTTAAAAAATATTAAAACATGGGCAAAACTCGATTATGGGTTTTGCCTTTTTTTCATATGTATATAGTGAAAACTTTAAAGCAAGGTGTAAAAATGTCAAATACAATAACTTTTAATGCCAATGGTGGTGTTGGTGCGCCTTCGCCGCAAACTTTTGCAGGTTCTTCAACCACTCTTCCAACAGCCGCTCCAACCAAAGCAGGGTATGTATTTCGAGGATGGTCTAGAAATAAGGATGCAACTGAAGCATCCTATCAAGCAGGAGACACTTATGTAAACACTGCTAGAGCCGCAAACAGTGAAGTTGCATTATATGCTGTATACTCTTTGGCACAAATTTATGTAAACATTCCAAGTGGCGCAACATTGAAGGCAATATATATCAATAAAGGCTAAGAGATGGGAGGATAATGGCTGGATATAACCATAGTATACACGTATCTGTATCGAATGTATCTAATAGCGGTTTTACCGTTAACGGTTCTATTACTCTTGGCTCTAATTCTTATAATGCAAATGGTTTTACCTGTTATGTATACTATAACGGTAATACAGCACATCAAAATACTACTGTAAAAATTTCAAGTCGTGGCGGTTCCGCATCATGGTCTCATACCTACGATGTTGGAACGTCAACATCAGCAAGGACTTTTACCTGTTATGCTGGCGCAGACCTTAGCTGGTCTGGTCAAAAAGCTGACACAGGGAATCCGGTTTCAACTACCGTAACAGTTCCCGCAACAGCGCCAAGTGTCACTATTCCTCCAAATGTTTCTAACGTTGCAAAATCTTTTAATGCTTCAACTAATGTTGCTACTGTCACTTGGACAAATAACGGGTCTGGGGCATCAACTCCTAAATCAAACTATGTTGATGTGCAGATAGACGATAGCTCTTGGACAAATATATATAACGGAGCTTTGCAGACAAGTTATTCATATACTTGTTCAGATAACCACAAATATAAATTTAGAGTTAATTCTTATAACTCTGCAGGGCAATCAACGCATCAAGAGACAGGTATTATATACACAAAGCCAGCAGCAGCATCTTTTAATGCATCTTCTTATAAATCTGGTTCTGCATATATTTTGCAATTAAATATTGACAATTCTAATGTTAATTGGCCTTATCTGTCAAGTGGCGATGCAAATAATACCATTATATGCCAAGCGAATAATCTTATTTGGACTGGAAATACAGGCGACGTAGGACTATCTGTTTCTTCTACTAGTAGTTATAATAGCGAGCTATATACGTTGTTAAGTAATTTATATAATGGCAATTATAGTAAATTAATAATCACTTGCCGCCAATATAATGCAGATTATTCATTATATACGGATTCAACTTATGAATTAACAAAGGTATCGTTGCAACCAAAGATATGGATACGTATACCGGATGGCGCAACTATTAAAAACATTTGGCTCAATTGTCCAGCTGGATATAAACCAAAATAAAGATATAAAAGGAGATTAAATGCGAATTTTAAATGAAAAAGATGTTGAAATTCAAGAAGAAGATGTAGATACCACTAAAGGTTATCTAAAGCCTGATAAGGTGTTCAAAGAGCATGTAGAGCATCAAGATGCAAAGCCTGAAATCAAACATTACGAAATAACCACTTTCTATTTTGAAGACGGCACTAAACTAAATGTCTCTGATAACAATGATCCTCATGTTAAGGTCATTGACGATCAAGCTGGCATTTTTGACTACATTAATGATGACGGCGAAGAAAAACAAATGCGCGGAGCCGATATTAAGTCAGTTATTGACCAAAAGGAAAGTGCAGAAATAGAAGAACATGACGAATACGAAGATATCCAGCGTTATGTTCTCTATACAGATGAAGAACTCGCGGAGCAAAAAAAACAGCAAGAAGATGCTGAGAAGCAGCAAGATTTTCTTACCAATGGCCCAGATCAACTTAGCACTAACACTACATCTATTGAAGACCTTACAGTCATGATTTCAGAAATGGTAGGTACTGAAGAATAATGGTATCAGAACTCGCATTTAAAATTGTTAAAAACGCAATCAAGATTCGTCTTGACCGTCAAGAAGATACACTAGAGAATCTTGTTGCTTTATATACTAAATTATCCGACGAACAAGAACAAGAACTTCTTGATTTTTATAAAGACTATAAAAAAGAAAGTGAGTAAATAATGAGTTTCCTTTTGGGCATTATCGTTGCTCTTTTAGTCATCGCTATTGCCGGTACTGTTAAAATTAGCATTTTCAATCGCATTTCTTCTCTTGAAAAAGACGTTGAAGACCTCAACGAACTCATTTCTGAAATTACCGGAGGTGATGAATAATGGCGCGACCTGTTAAAGGTGTCTCTGCACTTGCCTTTAAAATCATCAAAAAGGCAGTTAAAATTCGTCTAGATCGTGGTGAAACCCTAGACGAAATCGTTGAGAGCTACACTAAACTTTCCCAGTCTCAAGCTGATGAAATTCTAGAAGAGTTTAAAGATTATAAAGCTTAATTGGAGCATACATGTTTGATATTTCAACCATTACTACCATGATTATGCCGACCATCATTATTCTTTGCCTATGCGTCGGTTATATCATTAAGAATCTTATTCCCAACGATTCTATCAATCGTTTCATTCCTCTAATCGTAGGTGTTGTTGGCGTTGTAGCAGGTATCGTTTCTGCCGTAACAACTGGTACTCCTATCACTTTGGAACTGATTGTTGCAAGCCTAGTTTCTGGTTTGGCAAGTACAGCTGTCTATGAACAATTCAAGAATCTTTTGAAAAATAAAACAGAAGAATAATTTATAAGGGTGCGTAAAGCACCCTTTTTATTTTATAGAAAGGAGCCTATATGTTTGAAGCTCTAAAGAAAATCTTCAAAAAAGAAGACAAGAAAAAAGAAGAAACTCCGCAAGTTTCTGACTCCAAAGGTCAAGAAGGAGTAGAAGACGTTGCTGAAGTTGAAAATCTAGAATATGAAAGTGAGTAAATATGGCTTCTGCTAAAGATGTATTACGTATTGCCGCATCTCAAATCGGTTATTCTCGTTATACTGACCCGCAACCAGGCACTAAATATGGTCGATGGTATGCTCAAAAAACGGGCAGCGCTTATTTTGGTACCAGTGGCGTTCCTTACTGCGCTATGTTTGTCTCTTGGGTGCTAGACCAAGCTGGTCAATCTGTACCTGGATTCCCTGGCGCTTATTGCCCAACCATGAAAAGTACTGCGGTTAACGCCGGTCTAAAAGTTAATAAATATAACGCTCAAGCTGGTGACATTGTTTTCTTCGACTGGGGCGGAGACGGCGTAGTAGACCACGTTGGCATCATTGAAATGAACAAAGGTTCATATGTTCAGACGATAGAAGGGAATACATCTTCTGGCGCAAAGGGGTCTCAAGGGAATGGCGGAGGAGTGTATCGCCGCACACGTAACTGGGGCGTTGTAAATTGCATTATCCGTCCTCATTATGGTGCGTCTTCCAATAACAGCACAACAACTAATAAACCTTCTACATCTACGAATATTAGTGGAAAACTAGATGTTGATGGCTATTGGGGCGCTGCTACTGTACGTAAACTGCAATCTGTTCTTGGCACTCCTGTTGACGGCGTAGTGTCTGCTCAGCCGCTTGAGAATAAGAAATATCTTGCGGCTTGTAGTTCAACTGGCGCTTGGCAGTTCACCTCTAAATATGGTGGTGGCTCAACTATGATTGCCAAACTACAGACAAAGATTGGTTGCACGCCTGATGGTTGGTTTGGCTCCAATAGCGTAAAAGCCTTACAGAAATACCTTGGTACCACTGTAGACGGCACGTTATCTGAAGGTAGCGAATGCGTCAAAGCCATGCAGCGCAAGCTAAATGATGGCACGTTCCTAAATGGCGCAGCTAAGACTACCGCGACTATTGCTACAAAGCAATCTACCGCAAAGCAGACTCCTGCAGCAAATATTGCGGTAGACGGTTGGTGGGGAGCTGGCACCACAAAAGCGCTCCAAAAGCAGCTTGGCTGTCCTGTTGTTGATGGTATCGTTAGCGGTCAACCCAAGAGCAATGTAAAATTCTTAGTACATGCGGGTAACGGCTGGGACTTCCGTACGGGCAAAGTTACCGGTTCAACTGTGATTGCAAAGCTACAACGTAAAATTGGCGCATCTGCGGATGGGTTCTGCGGACAAGGCACAATTAAAGCACTACAAAAATTCTTAGGAATTTCTGCTGATGGTTATTGCGGCTCAGGTACTGTTACGGCTCTACAGAAAGCTATTAACGCTGGTCGTTTTAAATAATCTAAATAAATAAAAAGGGGTACCCTCGTTTTTGAGGGTACCCCTTATTTTTTATAATTTTTTCTCAATATATATAGCATTGCATCCACATGCTTCGTAGATAATACCGAATTTGTCTTTATCTATTTTCTTTTTGCCGCATACCGGGTCTTGAAAATAAGCATAGTTTTTATCTACTTTATATAGCACAACAGCTCGTTCATTTGTGTATGGAGTGTATGCATTATCTCTCATATCAACATTTTTATTCCACTTGGGAAGTTGATAATCAGATGTAATCCACATCTCAACAGGAATATCATTGTCAATATAATTTTTAATTATATTTTTAAAGTTTTCAGACGTGTTTGAAGTCTGATAAACTTTTTTCTCAGTGTTGTGGTCGTTTAAAAAATTATTACCTGCTTTCATGATTGCGGGCGCAAAGCACCAACCATCATATTTTAAGCTACCGTAGAAACAATTTGTCCAATCAGAGTCGCTAATAGTGATATATCCAAATGATACAAAATCATCTACGGTAGCTTTATAGTCATATGCGGCCAACAGATTACATAATGATACTATTTCAGAACCAGAATGAAGTTGGTTATTTTTATACCGGCCTACTTTTTCTGCGTACGACGCTATTGTTTGTGCAGAGTGGTGACGATTGATACCTCTTGAATAGCAACTTGATGTGCCGCATAGAGATAAAGCTAAGACAAATAGAATTATTTTTTTCATGCAAATCCTTAAAAAGCAGATTGTTGATTTTTTAGTTCGATATTCGCGGCCATCCCAATACATATAGCATCTGCAGCATCTGTCGATGCTTCAAGGCTGTATTGCTCTTGGATAAAATCAATCGCACATTGTTTTTGCTCTGTTCGCTTTCGTCCCCATATAAGATTATATTTTTCTTTTAGAATACGTCTCCAATGAGAAGGGGATAAGCATACGCCAAGCATGTCATGTGTATATCCCCAATATAAAATCATGGCTTGAATATAAGCTAATTTCTGATAAGTTGAAACATTGCCCATTTGCATTTGAATATCTTCAAAAGCTATAATTTCAAATTTATATTTTTTATATAAATTATCTAATTGCTCTAAAAAATCAGCGAGTCGCTTGCCGATTTCTTGTTTTGAGTTAATTTTAAAAGTGCCATTGCCTATTAATTTATTGTTATTAAAAATTGCATATCCTGTTGTAACTGCTGCTTGGTCTAATGCAAGTATTACTGCCATATGTTTTCACCTTCAGTAAGTGAATACTTATTAGCAAATAGCTTTGCAAAAAGTACTGCCGTAGTCATATTGCCTACCCCGCCTGGAACAGGAGTAATATATTTTGCTTTATTTGCCATATTATCATAATCAAAGTCACCATATAACTTATGATCAATCACATTAGTACCAACATCAATTAGGACTTTATTCGTAGGTTCAACTTTAGAGCAATCTAAGAATTTGCCTTTTCCAATAGCACTAATAATAATATCATAGTCAACAAATTTATTTTCTGGGTAAACAGATTTACTATGATAGAGAGTTACAGTTGCATTTTGTTGATTTAAAATTTCAACAAGAGGTCTACCAACACGGATTGAACGACCAATAACGGCAGCCTTTTTTCCAACCATGCCTTGCGGGAAAAGAGTCTGTAAAATTTTTAAACAGGCAACTGGTGTACATGGCGCATGACGGTATGCAATGGGGGACGGATTTCCACATAATTTACCAAGGGAATAAGCAGAAAGCCCGTCAATGTCTAGCCGCGCTGGAATCATATTATACAGCGCACGACTTGCCTGATCGAAATCAGATAAAATAATAATACCCGAAATATTCGGATTGGTACGCCACCACTGAATCGCTTGCGCTACGTCCTGCGGATTGCCGCATTCAGCGACTTTTGTTTGAACATTATACTCTTTAGCTTGTGCTTGTAATGTATTTAGATATGATTTATCTGCACTTGGGGCATTTTTTTTGATAATAATACCTAAAATGGGCGAAAGATATTTAAATGGTGTAACGGCAACAGATTCAAGCTTTTCAATTGTTACTCTAATTACTTCATCCATGATGCTAGAACCCACTACTACCGAAGCCGCCACGCTCTGAAGCTGAAAGATGCTTCACAGGAGTAAAATGAAGCGTAGGCTGCTTCTGTTGGATGCGGAATTGGCAAATACGAATCCCTTTACTTAGTGTTACAGGTCGTGTTGCATAAGCAGGAAACATCCAAATGTCTGAGTCTGAAGCAAACGAATTATCAATAACACCAATGCTATTTGCTTGAAGTAGACCATAACGTTTGAATGTAGAAGAGCGTGGGGCAAGAATCGCTTCATAGCCATCAGGCAACTGACACGCAAAGCCTAGAGAAATGAGTTTGAATTCTCCTGGCTGCATTGATACATCTTCTGCAATATAAGTATCAATCCAGTCAGAGCCATCTTTTTGTTCTAGTGCGGGAGATTCATAGTAATGAATTTTAATTTTTGGAATATATGTTGCGTTTGTGTTACTAATCAAAAATATTCTCCTCTACATCATCGTTGGTGTTTGTCGCAATCATGTTTTCAGCATTATAAGGTAACTCTACACCAAAAATAGGAATTGTAGGTTCTTTAGAATCGTTAACGGTAAACGTGGCTTTTGCAATATAATAATTATCTACAACTTCGCCATGTTCTTTTACGAGTTTTTCAGAATAAGCAAAAGCTGATAGAGAATATCCATCTTTGGTAGCTTGCTTTTGGAGTTCTTGCCGAAATTTAACCACATCATCAACAGTTTCAAGACGATACTCTGCAGTGTTCTTTAGTAAAAAATGGCGCATTTAGATTCCTTCCTCAAAAACTGGAATTTTAGTTAGGTGCTTAGCATCATTAACAAATTTAGAAATATAAGACTTGGGGCCAAGGATATAAATTTCATCAATTTTAATATTTCCCTCTACAAAGTCTCCAAGTGTAGTTAAAAAATCAGGTGCCCATGATAGCTTTTCATCTAAACTAACATCATTTTGTCGCAATTGGAATTTAATGATTGACTGTGGAAAAGCGGCAATGATTAGCTGTGCCATTTATTCCACCTCCACTACAAAGTCTTCTGCTTCAAAAAGCATATACATATATACTTCTTTTGTTTTATAATCTTTAATCCAAATCTGATAGCAATCTTCTGCGTGTTGATATTCGATATCAAGCACTTGTCCACGAAACGCTAGGCATTGTTTAAATTCATCAACCATCTGGTTAAAATTGGGTGATTTTAGATTAAAAATCGTATAATAATGCAGCTCATTATTAAGGAGCATATAGTAATGTTTCTTATAGTGCGTTGAAAGCCATGCGCCGACATTAGTAAACATTTGGTTCACTTGCTCTGTCGTAGGTGGATCAATTTTAGCGTACATCTGTTTATTGATTGTGTAATTGTCAAGGCCGAGCTTAGTCATTTTATTCTCCTTTCTTTTTTTTGCTAAAATAATTATATCAAAATTTTTTTAAAAAGTCAAATAAAAAAAGGGGATAGATTAATTTCTATCCCTTTAATTTAAGCATCCAAGAGCACGATGCCATTTGCCGCATTTGTCTTTTTTAAATCAATTATCCGTTGATTTGAACTGCCTTTAAAAGCTAATGTTAAATCTTTCTTCTCTTGGACAAAAGGACCGTCCACAAGAACGTCTGCAAGTTTGAGAATCGGTTCTAGATAATAATCATCTTTATTCTTTTTGATTCTCTCTTGGAGCTGTTCATATGTATATCCTGTATAAATCCAAATTCTAATATCTTTGCGGACAACCCTGATATTTTCTAGAAGAGATAATAATTCTTTTAGATTAACTGTCTCTAATGGTTCTCCGCCAAGAATTGAAAAACGTTCAATCCATTCCGGCTGAATCGTTTTAAGAATTTTATTCTTTGCATCTGAATCATATTCATACCCGCTATTAAAATCCCACAGCTCTTTATTGTGACAATTACGGCAATGGAAATGACAACCTGCTGTAAATAAACTAGCGCCTATGCCAATTCCATTGCTAATATCCATTGAACGTATTTGATAATATCTCACTAGAAATCACCAATCTCGTGGTCGTCAATATGGACATATCTATCAGCAATGTCACCCAAACGACCTTCATTGGGCAGACTTGTAGAGATATACCCGCAAACCCTTCGAGCAATATTCATTTTATCAAAATCCTTATTGCCGCAATTTGGGCATTGATAATAATGCTTATGTTTATCTTTGTTATATTTTAGTTCAATTTCTCCGTCGTAACCGCATACTTGGCAATAATCACTTTTAGTATTTAATTCTGCGTACATAATATGGTCATAAATAAATTGAATTACTTTTTCGACTGCTGGAATATTACCTTGCAAGTTGGAAGTTTCACAGTATGAAATTGCACCTCCCTGACAAAGAGATTGGAAGCCAGCTTCAATTGACAGTTTAGAAAAAGCATCAATATGTTCAAAGACAGGAATGTGATATGAATTAGTAATGTAATCTCTATCATCTGTTACCCCTTTTACGTTCCCAAAACGCTTTCGTAAAGATTTCGCAAAAGTATAGGTGCTGCTTTCTAATGGAGTTCCATATTGCGAATATGCGATGCCATCTTCTTCTTTCCATTCGTCGCACTTTTGGTTTAAAAACTTCATCACTTTTTTACCAAATTTGTTGCCTTTATCGTCGCTAAGGCTTTCCCCTGTCATGTATTTAACACATTCATACATGCCCGCGATGCCAAGTGAAGCGGTAAGGTATCCATTATAGACTAATTTGTCTAAATAATCATCCGGGTCTAGTCTTGCAAGAGCGCCATCGCACCATAGAATAGGAGCAACTTTAGCCTGAGTATTTGCGATGCGATTGGCACGTATTTTATGAACGGTATGACACATTTCTGCTCGTTCATCTAGAAGTTGCCAGAATTTATTTTCATCTCCTTTGGATGAAAAGGCAACGTCTGGAAGGTTAATGGTACATACCCCGATATTGGCGCGGCCATAAAACTTATTTTCATCCTGCGGCCAAACTGAAAGGAAGCTTCTACACATGTTATCGGCAGTCACCTGCCGCACTGACTATATCATCTATCCTACTGAATAGTCTTCTTACTTCGAGATAGTTATTATCTCTACTGGCTCTCGCCATAGTCGATACACATTTAATTAGCTCGGACTCAACTTAAATTTAAGTCCTATCCGAATTCAAAAGATTTTACATGGGCTATAGTTTACACTTACCCATACTTGGGAAACAGTGACCGGTACCGTTAGAGCCGACTTTCAACTGCTTCATTACCTTTTCTGAAATATAGTCTGGTACAAGACGTTTCGCGGAGCACTTAGCGGCAAGTTCAGTCAAATACCAGTACTTAGCACCCTCTTTAATATTATCTTCTTCAAGACAATAAATAAGTTTCGGAAAAGCCATTGTAACATATACGCCTTGTCGATTTTTCATCCCTTTAATACGTTGCTTTAACATCTCTTGAATAAGTGCTGCTAATTCCTCTTTATATTCATTCGTTTCGTTTAAATACATGAACACAGTGAGGAATGGTGTTTGGCCGTTTGTAGTCATTAAAGAGTTAATTTGATAATTCAACGTCTGAATGGAATCTTCAATCTCTTTTTGGGTGTCTTCTTTAGCAAATTTCTGAGCGGTATTATCATCTAAACCACGCTTTAGATATTTATTTAGATAAATATTGTAACTATCTCGCACGAATGGAGCTAGATGCGTTAACGTAATCGTCGAACCGCCATATTGTGAACTCGCAACGCACGCAATAATCTGACTAGCAATAGTTGAAGCTGTAATTAAACGATGCGGCTTGTCAATAGTAACGCCATTGATGACGGTACCATTTTGTAACATATCTTCGAGATTAATTAAGCAACAATTTGTCAGTGTCCTTTGTGCCGCATAGTCCATATCATGTATATGAATAATTCCCTCGTCATGCGCCTTAATAATGGACTTAGGAAAGATATAATTTCTGGCGATATCTCGGCTCACAACACCTGCTAGATAATCTCTCTGTGTTGTAACTAATTCTGACCGTTTATTGGAATTTTCTGTAGCCCAATAGCCATCCTGATAATTGCCAATAACTTCAAAAAATTCTTTATCATTATGTTTCTGACGTGCAATCTGATGTTCATAACGATAAATCATATAAGATTTAGCGACATGCGGATAATCTTCCATAAGCAATTCTTCAACGGCATCTTGAATTTCTTCAACTGTCATATTGTCATGGTAGTATTCAGCATCTTCAAAATCTTCGGCTACACTTTTCGCAACTGCGCGGCAATCATTCTTTTTCCATCCAAGAGAACCAGAAACATCATCTGCCGCACGAAACACCGCGTTTTCAATTTTAGACAAATCAAATTCTACTTTATTGCCATTACGTTTTGTAATATATCTAGCTAACATTTAATCCTTTCTCTTGATGAATTATTTTTAGCATATCTTCAATATTATCTTTCAGAGGGTAGCGTTTAGATGACGTGGAATTTGCCGCAAATTCTTTTTTTACCATATCAACATACATAGTAGATAATCCATCTTGCCCCATATAAAACGTTTTCCATTTATCTATTGACATTAAAGATTTAACGTTCAACTGCTCTAAAGCAAGATTATCAAAGGAAATATTTTGAAACCATTTTTCTTTAATCATATATGGTAATACCGTTTTAAGAGCTTGACAATTTTCAAAAATTACCAAACCGTTTTGTTTCCAATTTTTAACTCCTCGACCAAAATATTTATATCCCAAAATTAAAATTTTTAAGCCCTTGTGCGCTAATTGCCGCAAATCATTGACGGTTACAATGCCGTTAATAACATGAATTACTGCATTTGGAATATTTTGTATATTATCAATAAAATACTCTTCACGCGGATCATTTAAAGACACACCTAATCCATAAATTAGATGATTGTCATATAAAGTACGTTCAATAAAATGACACCTATCCATAAAATGCTTTTGATTAACAGTGATAGATGGAATTAGCTTCTTCTTTTTGCACTCACATAAAAAAGTTACAAGATTTGGATGCTCTAATACATTACCTCCGCCGCAAGCTATTTGAGTATATGGATGTAGTCTATTAATAAAACTGTCAGATAAAATATCTCCATGCTTACCATGTGGACCAGATTTTTCATGACAAAATGCACAATTGGTGCCAGTACACTTGTTTGTAATTTTAATATCCATCGAGTCGGGAAAATCCGGTCGTAATTCATTATCAAGAGTATAGCGCATCATTGTTCCGTCTTGAAGGTTAAGTCGCACAATGTAATTGCCATTTTGATAACTAACCCAATGATTATCCATCATATCCATAAGCCCCAAAGATAGTCATTTTGTCTCCACTTGGTGTGATGAAATCCTTTTCATATCGTTCTAAACGCTCATTCACCCTATCAAAATCATTCACAGACATAATGCCAATGTCAGTGCGTGCATTATAACGTTCTTCGTTAACTTCGTCTGGATTACTGATACCATTATCAGTGTATGCGTCTTCTAACATATGTGTGTCGATTGGGCTATACCAAGATTGGTCTTTATATTTTTCTTCATAATTTTGTGCATATTCGTTTAAGGCTTTTTGAAGTTCATCATATGTATACATACGACTTTGGCGCTGCGGCAAGCACTTAAAAAAAGCCTTATAGCACGCATCTACAAAATACACGTCTTCGTGCTCAAAAGCCTTATATTCATCTTGCGTGCAAATACTAAATGTATGGGTTGAGCTTGAATTCGTTTCAAACACTCCTGGTCGCATCTGGAAAATCATATATCCTCTTTCTATTATAATATAAAAATTGTAACAACGTCTTATTTTGATTTTGTCCACTCTTTAAAATCGATATTTTTATTCATGAATTTGTTAACAATGTATTGGAAATAATTATTATTCAAAATTTTGTATAGTCCAAAATTTTGCTTTTGTTCTTTATAATTGATATAAATAAATTCTTTAAAACAACATGAAAGGGTGATATCAAAATAGTTATTTTCAAAGTCAGCTTTATCAGTCCACGCACGACGAATAAATTCCCATTTCCACTTATGCTCTCGTAAATAAGAACGGTATAGTCGTACAACCAATGGTACATTAATATAAATCGGAATAATAGTATATTTATCTTTATAATCATAAATATTATAAATGCCTTCGGGATTTAATACAACAATATTTACTGCATTAGATTTGATTGAAGATTTAGCTGTACCATAAAACCAAGTACGAAATTCAGCTGATTCAATAAATTCGCCCTCATAAGCCATTTTATTAAATTCGATTTGCCGAACAAAGTTATAATCTATACCATCCCTTTCTCCTACCCTTGGAGGACGTGTGGTATATGAAATAATTTGATTGACAGGAATATTATGCTGCTGCAAAGCATAAGTAAGCTCTTTAGCAAGAGAATCTTTCCCAGACGCACTTTTCCCGCAAATAGCTAACAAGATAGGTTTCAATTATACCTCCAAAAAATAAGGAGTAAACTAATTTGTTTACTCCTATATTATAAAATAAAATTATTTTATTGTCAAATAAAAATTATTCCTCGCCATAACGTTTATTAGTCATTTCAACTGTGCCATCATCATTTATCTTAGTAATTTTATAAAGTTGATGTGATTTAGTTTTTTTGTAGCTTTTAGCTCTAAAGGTATCTCCGTTACGATAGCCGTTCACAACCACAAGAGTACCTTTTTGGAACCATCCTTGTTCCATTACTTTATTTTCACCATGGATATTTTCACTAATACGACGATTATATTTTGCAAAATAATCAAGACTAAATTTAACAGTAATAACGCCAGATTCAATCGTTAAAATATCAATTTGACCTTTTGTATTATTTTTACCTACAACGGTTCCCATAATTCTATGGGTCTTAGGAATTTTAATTTGTTTATCCCCACGCCTAAATACATAATCTGTTTCAGGAGTTTTAGACAATGATTTAAAAGAAACTATATCAATTAGCTTAGCATTAACATTTTTTAATTCATGGTCATGATAATAGTATCCCAGTGCATCCATTTCCCATATTGAATAATTGCCGCAAGCATATTTATTCCACTGCTCTTGGAATAATGCCGTATTTAATTCATTAAGTAATTTTTGCTTATTATTTTGGATATAATCTTTCGCCTTTGACATTACCTTATTGTAATCTTTTTTCCACGTTTTTTTATTTAAACACAGATGATTGGATTCAATTTGAATATTATCTATATCAAAAAATTTACTATAAAAACGATAATGAATGTCTGATTTACCTAAATCAAAATTGTCAGCATCATATTTACATTGCTTTTTTAAAGTTTTATCAAAATTAAAAACTTGTTTTTGGAATTTTAATTCTTTTGGAATTAAATGATAGCTAATTAAAGAGTTGAAATTTTGCATAGTAATACGCGATTTAAAATTACTTATCAAAGAAATATATTGATGCATTATCTCTTTACGTTTTCCAAAAGAATCAAAGGCCCCGCCTTTAATTAAAGATAGTATGACGGTTTTGTTCTCTTTTGTCTTATTTAAAAAGTCCTGGAAAGATGTATAAGGACGATTGTCAATAATTCTCGTAATTACTTCTCCGCCTACCCCATTCAAAGATTTCATACCATAAAGAATAGCATTGTGCTCTTCATCTGGCTCAAACATATAACCGGACTTGTTGATATCCACAGGCATAACTTTTACGCCATTATTTATCATATTGCCAATAGCTTTTGCAATTTTACCATAATTAGAGGCTGCGTTTTCTTCTAGACCAGCATCAACGCGTAGACAAGCAGTATTCCAATAGACAATTGGGAAATATGTAGCTAGATAAATAGTCTGTAAACCAATATATGAATATGCGAGTGAATGAATGCGGCTGAATGAGTAACCCATCTGCGGTTTTAATGCAGTTTCCCAGATATATTTACCAAAGTTTTCATTTGGAGCTTGAGATAATACTTTAGCATGTAGCTGTGGAACTTTATCCATTTGTTTTTTTCCAACAATTTTACGCGCGGAATTGGCTTCGGCAAGAGTAAAATGACAAATATTTTTATCCATTAAAATCAGCATCATATCCTCTTGCTGCGCTGGAGCTGCATGGGTGGGAAGATAATAAGGTTCTAGAATTTTTTGCTCTACTTTAGATAATCCCCAATTATTCATTTCATCATACCATTGAGAAATATCTTGTTTCATTCTGACATAGCGTTGAGTTGGTGTTTCGCCACCTTTTTCTGATGCCATAAGTCTCATTGCAGAATTGCAATCAGCCATTTCCTGTGGATTGCAAGGTTTCACCATCTGAATGGTTTGTCCACCGACTTGTGTATCGAATTGAAATAGTTTTAGAATTTTTCCGCTACTTGCCGCATCCCATAATTTTTTATCATGTAATGGTAATTTATCAGGATATAAATATTTATCATAAGCTTGCCGTAAGGTTAAAGATGGGTCAATTTTATTATTTTTCTGAAGTAAATTGACGCACTGCGTAATAACATCCTGAATTTCTGTAACAAGAAAGTCGTATTTAACATCACCACAGTATTCAGCATCGTGAAGAGAATATTGAGTGATAATTGCACCGTTTTTTGCTTTCATAAAACAAGCTGTTTGATAAGGGTCTTTATCATAGAAATTAACGCCCGATGCATGAATGGCCCGTTGCGTAATTAACCCACCGATATTTAATAAAATATCTTTAAGCCGAGGATACTTATTAACTTCATTGATAAAAGTTGTATTGGGCTTACGCTCTTTTTCTTCATTGCCAAAAAAGCAGTCCTCTAGGGGCCATACAAATCCTCTTTCAGAAGGAATCAAAGAAGAAAGATATTCTGCTTCATCTAATTCAATGCCATTCGGATATTGCTCAGAACGATATCCGCGACAAGCGATTTTAATCGCCGCCTTTGATGTAACACTACCATATGTACATACCTGTACACATCCAAGCTGTCCACGTTCTTCACGGATTTTTTTAAAAACCAACTCTCGTTTTGATGGGGCTAAGTCAATATCAATATCGCCAAGTTCAATGCGCTCCTTATTGCTATATCTCCAATAAGGAAGATTATTTGCAACAGGATCAAGCTGAGTTACACCAAGCAACCAATGATTAAGCCCAGAGCAAGCACTTCCACGTCCTGCACCAACTGTTGAGCCACAATCCCAAAACAAGTTAATGTAATGCTGAAGGAAAATAGGGTATGCAAACATACAAGTATCTAATTTTTCTCCAATAACTTTGTTAATATCAGCTTCTTCTTCTAGTCTACTAAGATACGTTTCATTGTTTAATCCTTTTTTGGTTAATTCATTTTGACAATAATTTATCCAATAACGTTCTTGTAAATTATCAGAATGCATTAAATAATCAAGAGTAGGATATTTATTTACATCATAGGTATGATAGTTATCTTTTTCTTTTGGATAAAAAGGCACTCCGACTTGCGGAACTTGCTGTTTATGGTACAAAGAATAGTATTGGCATTTATTTAAAATGCTCATTGAATTAGAACATAGTATATCATAATCTAATCCAGTACCTTTTAGATTATCACGAATCTCTTCTTCTGATTGTAAATAACAATATTCATAAAAAGAATCCACCTCACGTTCTCCGCCTTTAGAGTTGAGAAACGCTTTGTGTACATATCTATCTTCTTTTTTAAGATAATGAGTATCGCATCCTATGACTATTGGAAGATTAAAAGCTTTCGATAAATTATTCATACGACAATTAACTGCAAATTGCTCTTGGCTTCTACCGGGGGCAACCTCAAGAGAAAAATAATCTTTTCCAAATGTATTGATGCACCATTTTATAAAATGTACAATATTTTTTTTATATTGTTTTACAGCAACTTTGTCATTATTTTTTTCAGCTTGTATCATTAAATTTAAATTATGATTTACCTCACCAGCCAGACAAGCTGCAGAACCATGAATATGCCCTTGACCATATTTTTGCACGATATTAGCTAATTCACTCTTAAGTGTTGGAACTCTTTCCATACCCCTATCAAAATAGCTATTTATCCAAGCGATGGATGAAAGTTCTCGCAACATTTTATGTCCAATAGCATCAAGAGCTAGAAGAATAAAATGATAATAATATTGATTCATATCTCTAGTATCAGTAAGATAGATTTCATTACCACGTACAATTTTAAAATTAGGATATTTCTCTTGATATTCTTTTTGAATACGGTCGATTTCTACATGCGCGCCAAGAGATTCGTGGTCAGTGATGGCAATTCCAGCAAGACCTAGTCCAATAGCTCTGTCAATCAATTCTCTTGGCTTAACAGTTGAATCAATAAGACGTAAATTGGTCAAGAATAGTGCGTGTGATTGTGAATATCAAATCGCGGCACTGTCATTTAATATCACCCTCTTTCGCTTTATTTTTTATTATTGTTGAATTTGCTGCTGTTTTAGTGTTCACTCTTTTGCACGAGCCTTTCAACGTGCCGCATCTGCTTTTTACTCTTCTTTTTAATCCAGTTAATATCTTTATAATCATATGTTTCAGACCATTTATCAAAATCTTCTTGTGTAAAGCACTTCACGAGTTCGGGAACGCCGCAGCGTATTTCCTTTTTCATATAAGCTCTATCTTGCCGACCACAGCATTCGTCAGGGAGTTGCTCTCCTGTCTTCGCTTCATATAGAAGATTCCAATTATATCGTGAAAGTTTGCGGCTAGGCATACCTACTTCTGTGGTATAGCGACATTCTTTATTATAACAAGTTGAATACCATTTATTGTTCTTTTTAAAACCATTCACGTTATGCTGCCCGCATACAGGACATTTCGCCATTCGCATATAAGCTACTCCTTTTATTTAGGACTTTTTATAATTATATTATAACATAAAAAACCCTCTAGTCAAATAAAGCTAGAGGGCTAAATGCTATTTATCTGAATATTTCCAATAGAATCCTAAAATGATAAGAACAACAGCGATCAAAGCTGTTAACAAACTTTTAATTATTGTCTTGTCACCAGTTTGCGGCAAGCCATCTTTTGTAGCGCTCGCCGCAAGAGGAACTTTATGATTCTTGATCACTTCTGTCTTTACAGTAGTTGTTGCTTTAACGTTTTTGTTACCATTTTGAGAAATAGAGTCGTTTAAATGGCCTTCTGCCTTATCATCTTGTTTAGATTCTTCAGAGGTTACCGGCTTTTCTGGTTCACTGGGGTCTTCAGGGAGAGAGGGTTGAGTAGGTTCGCTAGGTCGCTCTGCGTCGGTTGGTTTTTCAATTGGAGTCTTGTCGTTCTTGTTGACAACATCACCAGAATCTACCAGATATAGTACTCCATCAACATTGATATTATTGTTGTAATGTTTAATTACATACCAAACAATATTGACTTTTCCAGAGTCGTATGCATTCTGCCAATCTTTTCCAAGAGCTATTAAAATAGAAGATGAAATAATGCTTTTATCTGGCTGAGCAACAATATGATTATATATTGGCGAAAAATATTCTTGAATATTGTCGTTTGTAACGCCAAATTTATTATATAGATTAACCTTACCTTGTGTAATAATTCCCTCTGCTCCATCAACAAATGCGGCGTTTGTATCTACCTGCCCATCTACAGAACTATAATCTGTATTACTTATTCCATATTGATAGTCTTTAGCAACCGTTCCAATCGGAAAATAATTAACAGCTAGATAATCATTATTGTTTGACTCAGATTGCACTGTATTATCATAACGTACAAAAAAATGAGCGTCATCTGCATACGCAGGGTGAGCCACAAGCATTCCAAATAAGAATACTAACATAATATATAATTTTTTCATTGCTCTCCTTTCACTATTTTATATTTATATATAAAAATAGGCAAAAAACAATTATCGCTTTCTGCCCAAAATTTAGAATATCCATTTTTTGTTTTCATCTAATTCAAAATCGTCAATTAAGATTTGTGGCGTGACTTTTCCAAGCCATTCGTTCTTGGAACATTTACCTACGACGGTTAATTGTTTTTCTCCACTCGTCCATTCTTCAAACTCTTCTCTAGAAGATTTAAATTTCATGATGTCTATTCCACTTGGAAGTGAAATTTTAATCGTAGGATGCCCTTTGGCTTCGCCTATGAGTTGTATTGATATCGTATCTAAATCAATATCCACGATAGCAACTTTAGATTCAGGAATTTCTTGACCATAAATATTTAGACCAGCAATATCCAAAACAGTTTGTGGATTAATATCATTATAATTCCAAATATAGTCTACCCAATAGACAGGAGATTGATCTATATTTTCATATAATTCATTCATCTTATTATTAATTCGAGCAAAATCGTCAGCACGGAACCATAAGCCAGCAGCATTTGCGTGTCCGGCAACAGTAATTAGTCCCGTAGATTCAAGAGTTGCTTTTAGGTCTTGATTAATAGATAAAGAATAATTTCTCATGCTGCCATTTAACAGACCATTTACTTCATTTTTTGAAAGAACCGCTGTTGGATGTTGATATTTTGCTTGAATTTTATTAGCAATAAGTCCTCGTAAAGTTGAAGGAATAATATTATCTTTATCAACAAGAAAAATCATTGCATTATCAAGCAAATTATCTTCTTGAATTTGGTTTTCAAAATATAACATTGCTTCGTTTTGCATTTTAGTTTGTCTGCGTTTGACTCTATCTGCAACGGTCAATGCTTCTTGCCAAAGATAAACTTGTTCACCTGTATGACCTCTTTTGGATGATTGAACCTTATCGTAGGTATACATATCTAAAAGAGCATCAAAAACCAACTTTTTTTCTGCCATAGTGCCGCTACGAGTTAAACTGTTGACATAAGGAGCATAATAAAAAGCAATAGAATAATAATTTACTCCATTCATCTTTTGAATGGAATAATCATTTTTGTTTATCATACCTTTAAGAAAAAGATTGTTGATGTTAGATAATCCAATATTCGTAATGGCACGAATTTCTGGTTCTTTATAATCTGCCATATCGCCAATGTTGCCGCAGGCACAAATATCTAAAAACTCTGTCGGCTGCGGGCCATGCATAATCAAATCTTCAAAAGCAGAGATAAACTTATATGCAACGCCAGCGCCTGTTAAAGCTTTATTTGGATAATCGCAAGTCTGTACATTAATAATAGTTGCTGGCGAGTCTTTGATGTTGATAGAAACCTCGTGGTGATCAAGGCAATAACACTTAATACCTAAATCAGCTAATTGCTTGTGCTCTTCGATATCATTACTACCTGCATCGGTTACTAAAACAAGAGAAATGCTATTGTCGATATATGGCATCATATCTGCAATACCGTGCTGTTTTTCTTTATGCTGTTTGTAAATAATGTGATTTAAAGCATAATCAGGAAAATGCTTATATAAATAATTAATAATAATTGCACCAGAATGCCATCCATCACAATCACAATCAATTGGTAAAAAAATATCTAAATTATGTTGAATACAATGATACACATCCTCAACACATTGAGCCATTTTGTCATATTCAAGACATGCCCAATCATAAATATTTTTCCAATCAGCATTAAGCCAATCATCTTGTTTTTCTATTGGAATACCACGATTATATAGAATTTGTTGCAATGGCGTTAACAGTTTATTTCCAGACTTATATAATTTATATTCTATTTTCATCCACCTCAAACCATTTACAGAATTTTCCTTGTAAACTCTTAAATAAAATTCCATGCATACTTAGTTTGCAAACCCAAATACTGTTATCACGTGGAATAGCTCCGAAGCATCCCGCATCAGCATATTTACAATATAAGCAGCATTGATGCGATTTTCTAAAGTTGATAATTTTATTATTCATTATAATACAATTCTATTCTTAAATAAATATAAAAATACATCTTTACCTTGGTCTAATGGGCTTGCCTTATAATTAAGGATATTCTCTCTATCGAATAAAACAGATATATTCATATAAGATTTATATTTATTGCCTATTTTAGCAATTTTTTCTTCTACCCGCTTGCTTTCTTCTGTGCCATACTCCTTAAAGTCATGATCATATGCAATTACAATTTCTTTACATCCACAATCTTTAAGTAATTTAAATTGATATTTAGAAAGTGACGAGCCGCATGTAGCAACGCAAATAGAATTACCAGTGCCAAAATAAGTCATATATGCTAAAGCAGCCTTTTCTGATTCTACCACAATAGCAGTTTGCATTTCTTGAATCCTATCTTTTGCCCAATTAAGACCATAAAGATTAAAAGCTAATGGATGATTGTATAAAATACCATTGTTTCTCCATGGCTTATATTTACCATATTGTTCTTTTTCTTCAATAATAGTACGCTGACGAATGCCAACACATCTATTGTTAATATCGAAATGGGGAATAAGAATGTTCCCGCACAGCGGGTCATAACGTACATTAGCGAAATCACAAACATCTTTGGAAATATTATCTTTAATCCAAGAATTGATAATAAGCTGAGGATAATATTTAATGACAGATAAATCACATTCTGGTAACTCGATATCATTATCATTTATTTTAATATCTTTTTGCTCTTGGTATAATCTAAAGATTCTCCAATCTTCTAAGTTATCATCAGAAATATCAACTTCATCATCCAACTGAGATTGAAGATTAAAAAAATTAACAACAAAATATACTGCTGTATTTAAATCTTCAATATTTTTTACTTTTTGCACCAATTCAAAGATATCGAATGAACCGCAATGGGTATAGCAATGAAAAAGTCTCGTTTTCTCATAATAATAAAGCTTCATGCTTGCATCATTACCAGGACTGATACCATTATGGCAGACCGTACGGCAAATAATATAATCTGTGTACATTTGCGGTTCAGCACCAAAATAATCAAGGAGATTGAAAACATCGTCTAATTCGATTTGTTCTTTTACTTTGTCTTTATCGTAACTCAGTATTATCAACCCTCCTTGTGTTCAAAGAATTTTGTTTTATCGATTGGATTAAACATGAAATCCGTTACGAATAACGTTTTATATCTACAAGTGCCTTTATTAGCACGCATCCAGCAAATAACACGATTATGTTTGCCACGACGATTTTTATATATACTCTTTTTAATATTCGGTGTACCAATACCGGGGTTTGCGTCAAGAATACCTTGAATGTCTTGAATATCTTCAGCTACGCAATCAACCATGATTTCACCATAATCAATGCGGTTTGCAATCGATTTTGCGCCAGCAAGCATGGTTTGATCTAATACCTTCTCTTGTTTATAACTCAACTATAAAAAGTTCGACTATCTCTTATTATCATGTTATATGATAAAATTCTATTTCGGTTTTCAAACGATTCGTTACCTAAAACGTTGCTACGTATCAATAGTAACCCTACTTCCCCGCCTTGCGACTTTGGGAATAGTCTGTACATATACATGTTATAAATTTAATTATAAATTTTGTTTAAGCATATTTGGCTGATTAAACTTAAACTACATTTATTGTTGAAATATTCTCGAATAAAAGAATAAGTATGGCCTTCGTTTCGTAAAGACCTTATCTTTTGAATTTCTTGCCTTGTAAATATCATATTTTTCTTGCGCGTTGCCAAAGAAATTTCATCATTCATGATATTCTCTATAATTGGATATTTTCTATTGCTATCGTGCCAATTAACACCTTTGTTGATTAATGTAATCGTTCCTGGACTAACGTTATATTCTTCTGCAATAGCTCTAAAAGTTTGTTCCCTTTTAGCAATTTTATCTTTAATTTCATTTACTTGTTTTTCGGTTAAAATTGCTTGGGAGTGTCGTTCACGAGATAATGCAAAACCATCTTGTCCACCAGAAGCAATGTTGTATCCATTTTCAAAAATATCTGAATGTAATTTCTGTATCCAATATCGTTCTCTTTCATTTAATTTATCTTTAGAACATTCTTCTAATATTTCAAAAGTATAACCACCATTTATATTTTCATATTTGGCCATAGCACTATGAACTGGCAAGTTTGTATCTCTTGTACCTTTGTGATAATATTTCTCAGGATGTGAAGAGCGATAATGTTGATGAAATCTTTCATAACAATCAACACTTTGTCCTATATATCTTTTTCCATTAGGAAAAATGATTTAATATATTCCACATTTTTTTCTTTTGTTGACATGTATTAACCACACCTCCTTTTTTTAATATAATGAAATAATACTTATAATTTATATCAGCCAAATTTTATAACATGTTTTACACGGGATTAGCAATTATGCTTTCCCCGTTAGCAATTATACAATAATTACCCTGATGATGAATCAGAAAAAAATTACTGGCAGTTTGTCATTACAACGGTTTACCATTTATTTGGGTATTAGTTAAAAGAAAAATATTATTTTCTACCGCAATATCTTTTAACTTTGAAGCCATTAGAAAAAGAATTTGATCTTCACGTACCTTAACTCCGGTTCCACGCGAAATTTCTTCAATCATACGAATAGAAGAAGTTAAATAATCAAACACTACGCATTTAATTGATTCATCTCCATTTGGATTATAAATTTTATGTTGGCGGATATTCCGCTTAACACAATTTTCTACATCTTTTAGACCATAGTTAGGAAGATATTCCATATAAAGAGGAGCTTCTTTAAGAATTTTAACTGCTTTTTTGAGTCGCTCTTCCTCTTCAAATGTCAATAAATCTGGTTCTAGAATATGATCCTCTGGAATATTGCCAATAAAAGCTAAAGCCATAGTTTGCAGCTCTTCAATGTCTAGCTCTACAGAAATGTAGAGTGTTGGTACTCCATTATAAAGTTTTTCCCATACACCTTTATCATTAAAATATTCTGAGCATGAAAAGAAACAAGCATCAGCCATATCGCTTCTTGACTTGCCAGTCCCGCTGCTGGCTGAACGAAGATATACTTTTCCAGGTCGAGCGCCCATTGCGATAACATCTTCATATGAGTCATACATTGTATATCCACGAGCAGGAGATTTTCTTAAATCGGTAATTAATTGTTCTACCCCTTCACCAATTTGGCATGACTCATTATCATAATTATCAATATACATATCCCGCACAAAAGACAATTTATTTTCAACTAAATCAGCAATTTGTTCAAGACTCATTTCGTCTAGCGCTTTGTCTTGCTTTTGCTTTTTGTCAGAGTCTAAAATATTATCTGGATCATATATATCTGTTACATCTATACCACATTCGTCATATGCTCGTAGCAAAGACATTTTTTTAAATTTTGAATAATAGTAATCAAAGCCATTTCCAGATACGGTTTTATAAGTATTACAAATCCATTCTTTGCCTTTGTTAGCTTTATAAATGGCTAAATCTTTAGGTTTGTCTTGAAGAAAACCTTCAATTTCTCTTGTAATATGTTTTGTAACACCACTGTTGTATAAAGTATACATTGCGCCAAAAATAACTTTGTGCAAATCAGTGCAGAAATCCATTTCGCTAAAAAAATATTGACCATCAGAATCCATTCGAGAAGGGTCGTGCATACAACCACCAATCACTTGGATAGCGGCTATAGAATCATAGTATTTACTAATCAATAAGAACCTCCTTTCTACTCAAAATGAAAACGTTTATTTGCTTTTGGTATTTTAACAGCTCTTGGTTGATAGTACCGTCGTTCATATTCTTTTTGAAAATGAATTTGCTCTTTAGCCTGTTTATCTTTCAATGCTTGTCGCTCTTTAAAATAACGAGTAGCATCAATATAGATAGAATCAATAATACCAATTCCACCAAGAGCCTTGTCAGGAGAATTATCTTGAATATTATACCAATAATCTAATGCTTGGACAATTCCTTCTGGAGAATATCCTTTTTTAATATATCTGTTAAATTGTTTAGTAATTTTATTGTAATCTGCCAAATTTCCAAGATACTGTCCTGCTCTATCATATACAAGCTTGCGGCCACTATCATAAGATTCCCAACATTTATCATGCCAATATCTATTACCATGCTTTGTCCAATTGAATTCAAAGTTTCGATCAATATTTTCTTCACAGTACGGACATTTTACTAAAGTCATAGAGCACTCCTATCTTTTATATTTCTATTATATTATATATTTAGAGTGTTGTCAACTTTATTTATTTAATTTAATTAGTTACTACGTCTCCTCTATAAATAAAAATAAAAGAGTCACCTATAAAAAATATAAGTGACTCTTGAAGAATATTTTATTTTACGTTGATGCCATTAGCAAGAAGTTCTTTAAGGTCATCAAGAATGAGAACAAGTTGTTCAGATTGTTGTGAAGTACAATCATTTACTTTTTTGCCCTTACCAAGATATTTATCTGTAATCTCAATAATTTTGGGTGCCCACACTTCCTTAAATTCAATATTATCTACATTTTTTTGAATTTTAGACGTTAGTGATTTAAATTCTTTCATTAAAGAATTAAAGTCAAGAAGTTTCTCTTCTAAAACTTTAGAAACTTTTTCATCTGTTACGAATTTATTATTATTAAGCTCTGCTTCTTTTTCAATTGCATCCGCTAAAGCTTTGGAAAGTGCTTCATAAGTAAATGGAACTTCAGGATCGATATATTTAAATCGAGACTTGCATTCTACGCTACCATCCATAGAACGAAGTGTGAGCATGACCTCTGGGCGACCATTGTCTAGACGAGTTTGATGCGCATACCCTTCAAGGTCAGACATATTACGAATAATTTCATTATAAGATGGAGCTAAAGAAGGAACAATTTGATTATACTCAGTACCGTCTTCGCGTTTAAACAGTTTGTCTTTTGAGTGAGAAATAAAGAATAGAGCATAATCCATTTGGGCAATCGTGCGGAAAGTGTCTTCAAACTCTTTTTTCATCATTTTGAAGCCGCCGCCCCATGGAATATCGCCAAGCTTTTCTACTCCCTCACGATTACAAATATATTTTTCGCAATAATCAGCCATAAGGTCAATAGTATCAACGCAAATAGATTTAAAGGCATTTTTTACTTCTGGCTTCTTTAGTTCACGGACTACCTGCTTCATTTCAGACCAAGAAGTAATATCTTGAGCCATAATACCGGGAATTGCATTATATCCTTTTTCTGCCGCAAGTAGAAGAGCCTTGTCCATTTGTGATGCAAGAGTGGTTTTTCCAACACCACCTGCACCGAAGATATACGTTACGTAGCCAGACAGATCACGAGAAACTTTATGCGGCTGGATATTCATGAGATTAATTGCCATATTTTAAAATCCTTTCAATTAAAGGAGGATAATTAATTATCCTCCTAGTTATTATATAATACCTTTTTATTTAGATTTTAAAATAGATCATCAAATTCATCATCGTCAAAATCATCAACCACAACAGACTTGGACGTTGTTTTTGGAGCTAAAAAATTCTGACCACCGTCACGCGCAGCCATATAATCATCATGATTCTTCTTGACTTCTGCAAGATGCTCTTCACGATCATCAACTTTCTGCTTCAGCTCTTTAGCTGTAAGCACTCCTTCTTCGCCAAATTCATAAGGTTCAGTCGAAGCCCAAGTCACGTCCCAAGTGCGAAGATTACGAGTAACTTTATGGACAATCGGATCGCCGAACGCAGACTCTTCTGTTGTTTCATGGACAATAGACTGAGAAACAATCTCACCTCGTAGATGCGTAAAAAGAGGATTCTTGTTAGATACTTCTTGATCAAGGAAATAATCAATACCAGTTTGAGAACGGACATTTAGGTCAACAGGAAGCGCATCTCCACGGAAATTAAATACATAACCGTGTAGAGTTGCATAGTCATTGCTATCCTCGTTTTCACGCTCAACAACCTGCCCAATTACCATATCAGCATCAAATGTTGCAGGATGTTCAGCGATGCTGCCAGTCATAGCATGAACAAAGCTGCCGCGAATACGTTTGGGAGAAGCCATCTCACCATCACGAGTAACGAAATCATTAACCTCAATATCACCATCAATGCGAACTTTTAGTGCTGATTGACCACAGGCTTCTGCCGTGTTAGAGCCACCCGCGTCAATAATACTCATAAGAAGATCATACGTAGGATTCGGCTTTCCGCTTTTTGCGAAAGTTTCAGTCACGTAAGTGAAATGAACTGGTACTACGTTAGTAAAATCGTCATTAGTTGCAATATTAAGGTCACCCATAATAAAAGGAACACCCTTTTTAGATACACGGTTCTGTAGAGCATGTGAAAATACATATCCCTCGACATGGACTGCGTTAGTTGTTTGCTTCATTTTTTTCCTTTCATCAATTTTGCTTATCTGCTATTTGTTCTATATTATAATATAGACACATATACTTAGTCAATATTTTTTTTGGGATATTTTCCACATCCAAATTTTTCATTACAATAACTAAGTACTTCACATTTTGGTTTAAAAATTTGCTCTGCAAGTTCTTCCCATTCAGGAGAATAATCTTTCAGAGCTTTTACAACATCATTCATAAAATCACGCGCTTCTTTTAGAGCACGATTGCATAGACGCACCCGACTCATATCCATAAGGCAACGAGCATTCTTTTTCATACAAAGTTTTGTATTAATACCAAGAGGTAGAATATTTGCCGCATCTTCTTTTTTAATCCCAAATTTTAGTAAACAATTGTACGAATCTTCAATTTTTTGCATAATACCAATATATTCGTTCAATGCGCTTTTGTTATCTTCAATCGCATCAGGAGTATAATAGTTAAATCCATCTTCATTACAATAACGGGTTGAACGTTGAATGACCGTAAGGCCATCCCCTACATGGCGCATAATTTCACGCAAACATCTAGTTGAATATCCCTCAATAATCATATAAACATCTACAAACTCAAGAACACGTCCATGTCCATCATCGACACATTGTTTTCCACGTTTATAACATTTCTCCACATCGGTAATATTTGAATCATAAGCTACGCCTGCGCATTGACCCATAAGAGTATATGGGTTTTTTGTAGTTTCAGGCATAATAGTAATTTTACCCATTCACACCTTCAATACTATTGTATCCGTAATCTACGCTATTATAAAGTTTAATATAATAAGATTCTTTTTCATTTAATTCTTCTTGCGGACACTCTTCTAATAGTTCAAAAGTAAATCTGTCTAATCCTGAATTCATCATTGCAGAATAAAATTTATTATTTTGTGGGGTTTTAATTCCGCATCCACACCTACAATGTTGCGTAAAACGTTTTGCAACATCTACAGATTGACCAATATAGCATTTTTCATTATCAATATTTGTAATTTTATATATACCACATACTACATTAGAGCTTAAAAGACGGATGAATAAATCTTTAGCTTTTTTTTGATAATAAGTAGACCAGATAAGTTTAGATAAAATTTCAGGATTAGATAATTTATATTTAAAAGAATTTAAAATTTCGATATCAGTTTTATCCTCGTCAGAAATTATAATTCTATAATCATCTTTTGTCTCTTGAATAGTCTTTTCTCTTTGAAGTGCTTCAATGGTTGCAGCTTTTTGACGTTTTATTTTTTCAAGTTCATTTTGAATATTCCGAATCTCTTCTGCATATTCTCCTTTTTGCTCATTTACTTGAATCTGAAAATCACGTAAATTGCTCAGAATATTCTCTTTTTCTAACTTTTCAAAATTTTCAATATTTTTCTTTAAAGCTAAACACTGTTTATTATATTCAATAGAGATACTAGCTAAATTTTGTTTTTCATCGTCTATTTGAGATAAAATTTTATTTCTGTCTGCTAAAACTTTAGCATTGTTTTCTTGAACAATATGACAAGTACGGGCATAGCCTATTTTATAGCAAACATACCCGCATATAACCATTAAAAGAATGCCAATAACAATGGCGTATAGCATCACTTAATAATCACTTCATCAGGGCTGACATGTTGCCCTGCTTCTGTAAGATGGATAATAGGACGCTCACGACCTTCGACTTTCACACGCTCAGCGAAACCACGCTTAACAAGAGAAGAAGTGATGGCACAGTTCACTGTGCGGCCAGGTAGACTGACAGCAGCAGCGATCTGTTTAAAATCCTCTTCAACACCGACATTTGCCTGAAGGTGGCGAAGAATTTTCTTTGTGTTTTCAGAAAACATGTTCTTTACATTTGGCATAAAAATTTTCCTTTCTCTCAATTACGTTGATTATATTATATCATGTTTATTTTTAAATATCAACTAAAAATCTCAGAGATTTTGCAATCGGCTGCAGGCTTATCTGTACGTGGTGCTCGTACAACATATGGATGCCTAAAAGTATGACGTTCATTATCAACGCTCATGCAGTTAATTTCACATACTTTTCCAATATACTTTTCAGAATTCTCTGTCATATCTTTTTTCATTATATCAGAAATACCTGAAGATACACGTCCAACGTATTCTAATTTTCCATCATCATTATATGCAGATAGTTCAAAACCATTTTTCCACCCCATATAATAATCTTTTGTAACAGGATATTTTAATTCATTTGTTGTAAAATACCCAGCCGTTTTTAACGGATCCACATAAATTTTATAGCCAAGACATGATTCATAATAAGGCCATGTTTTTAATTCTTTACCAGCATATTCTTTTGCTGGATCAACAAGTTTTGTAATAACAAAATCTAATGAATCCTTTGCGCGTTTAATCTTAAACATCGTCTTTGGCTGGCGTTTTCCAGGAACATATAAGCCGTCTTCTGTGCGAAAAACCATCCCCTCTTCTCCATTAGCAATCATCTGCTTGACGATTTTATCAAGATTCAGATAGGCATTGTCATAACATACTGCACTTTCAATCTCTGGAATAAGATTACAACTAATGTCGATATTACCGCAAAGATTACTATAACGCTCACCATACGGGATTCCATTCATAACATAGTCTTTGCCATTAAATGCTAAAATATCATGCATATAAAAATGAAGTTTACCATATTCACCGTTTTGTCTATCGATTGCTTTTTCAGATAAAGCGCCAAGGACAGAAGTTACATCTTTAGATGTACCATTAGGATAATAAATTTCGCCGATAATACAAGTCCCATTTGGCAATTCACTCATAGCCCAATCTTTAATATGTGGTACTTTCTCAATATTATCTGAATAGTAACCTGTTTTCTTTGAAACAGAACGACTATATAGATGTACTTCATTATTGTCTTTAATTAATTGCGACCAATATCCATCTTTTTTCACAGTTCCAATGATAGGAATCTTTTTAAACATATCTTCATAATTTTTTGGGGCCTTGCCAACAAGCATAGCTGGATAAATATTTAAAGACATATCCCTCCAATAGAAAGAAAAGGTGGACTAAAGTTTAGTTCCTCGTCCACCTTTATTTGCGATTTTACCTGTAAAGTTTTGCGGCTCGATGACTGTCATGGATACGACCTTATCATCGTCATCTAGCTTAATGCCGCACATGCCGCCAGAGCGAATACTGCTTGCCCGCACACTATCTGCCTTGAAACTGATTTCTCTCTTGGACGATGCTAAAGTAACGATACATCCATTAGTCTCTTGGATTGATACAACCTCTGCATCAGTTTTCACTGCAACTGTACCACGCTTATTCCTGACACCCTTTGCAAACTGTTTCCCTTCGCACTTTTTAACTTTTCCATCAGCCATTGCAAACATCAGATAAGGTTTGCTGTCACGAAAATAACTATCATGCGCATAGATAATTTTTTCATCATTATCTAAATTAATGATAGCGCCAATTGCCGTACCCTTATCCTTTGGGCCGCACTCTTTAATATCCGCAGGTGAAACACGATAGAATTTCCCTTTATTTGAAAACAGAGCAATCATCCTATCTTCTGGAATACTAAATGCCGCAAAATCATTGTTCTTGAATTTAGAAGGAGAAACCTTCTGTAGATAGCCAAGAGGGTTAAAAGCCATCACATAATTACGAATTTCATGAGGCACTTTTTCTTTACTCTTCGTAGACTTAACAATTTGTTTGTTTACTACTTTTGTACGGCGAGCGTCACCAAACTTTTCTGAAACCTCGTTAAAACGTTTAATCATTTCTTGCTTTAATAGTTTACCAGAACCAAGAATAGAAGATACTTTTTCAATCTCAGATTCAAGATTCGCCTTATCTTTTAATAATTTATCAACTTCGAGCTTCGCTAAACGTACCAGCTTAATATTTAAAATCGATTTCGCTTGGTCTGAATCAATATCAAGAAGCGTACAAAGTTTGGTATTTGCTTCTTCTGTAGAAGATGACCTCTTAATTGTATCTACAGTTTCGTCAATCTCATTAATCGCCGCAATAATACCTTCTGTAATTTTTAATTTATATCTTAATACATCGAGTTGATGATTATACATATTAATATAAACTTGCTTTTCATGTTTAAGATGCGAAATCAGTGCTTCCTGCCAACCAAACACTTTTGGATAACGTCCATCTTTAAGCATGGTCATGTTAATGCCATACGTTTTTTGAAGAGAAGTATTCTCAAAAAGACTCTGCGCTACTTCTTTAGGGTCTGCTTTTTTGTCCAAATAAATTTTAATACAAACCTGTTCACCAGTCAAATCATTCATATTAACAATGCCAGGATTTGTAGAATCATCGGCAGTTAATTTTTCAATCTCGCTACAGATAGTATTAGTATATACACTATAAGGCAATTCCCGCACAATAATACAATGGTCTTTTTTATCATATTCAAGTTTTGCGCGAATAATACAGCCTTTTCCTTTGCCTATACGCAAACTTTCTTTCACTTCATCTTTATTGAGAATTGTGCCGCCAGTAGCAAAGTCAGGGTAGCATACAATATCATCAAAGTTAACTTCTTTATGATTAAGAAGGTAAATCATAGCATCATTAACTTCTTTAAGATTAAACTGCGGCACACTAGAAGCAAGTCCAGATGCAATTCCACTCGTACCATTTACGATATTATAAAAACCAAGAGAAGAAAGAATCCTAGGGTATTGCTCTGTATCGTCGTAATTATCTACCCATTCATCTACTGTATATTTATTTGTCTCTTGGAGCAGATAATTAGATACCTCAGATAGACGTGATGCGGTATATCGTGGCGCGGCCCAGTTACCAGTTTCGGTCAAGTTTCCAAACGAACCCTCAACCTCTACCAATGGATACCTCATGGAAAAAGGCTGCCCGCTACGCATTACGATACCTTCACACGACGCATCGCCGTGAATGTATAACCTCATGCAACTTCCGATAGCCTTAAGAGTCTTTTTAAAAGGCTTATCGTGGGTGAATTTATCTGTAAACATACAATACAGAACTTGTCTAGTAGATGGTTTAATACAATCCCGAACATCGACTAGAGCGCGAGACTGAATTACTGCACCAGCATATTGTCCAAAACTCTGGTCAATTACAGTATCTAAACTGGTTTCAAAATCCAATTACTCTTTCACCTCACTAAAATCAATATTGTTAAAAATAAATTCCTTGCGGCCATCTGAATTGGACCCCATTAACGTCATAAGTTTTGTTCCAGAATCTTTACTTGGCACAAGAACATCCATGTGCTGATTTACACCAAACATCGAATTCCGTGCCTGCGAAGCAGAGAGACTGCCCAATCCTTTACAACGTTGAACTTCTGCACCTTGTGGAATACTTTTTCGTGCTTTATTCATCTCTTGGTCAGTGAAATAATAGGTTTCTTTTCCATTGTTTTTTACGATATACAATGGCGAACGAAGCCAACAAAGCCTATTTTCTTGGATAAATTGTGGACAAAAATGTTCCAAAGCCGATGCAATTAGAAGTCCGATATGAAAGCCATCAGAATCAGCATCTACGCAAATACCAATTCGTCCGTAACGCAGTTCCGATTCATTGTACTGTTCTCCAGGCTGAATTCCTAGAGCTTTGAAAAGAAGTTGAATTTCCTCATTTTTGAGAAGTTTTTCGTCCTTATTGGCGAGGGCATTAATTAATTTACCTCTTAGCATCAAAATGCCATACTTATCAATCTCACGAGCAACACACATCGAAGCACCAGCTGAAAGTCCTTCTACGAGAAGAAGTGTGGACCCATTTCCGAGATATTCTGCGTCTTTTAATTTGTCAGGATGTAAAATTTTAACTTTTTTACCACGTTTAGTCTGATTCTTAACAGCCGCACGAGCTTTCTTTGCTGCTTCTGCCGCACGCTTAGCCACAATTGCTTTGTCAAGAATAGATTTTGCATCTGTTGGATTATTGTCTAACCAAACTTCAAGTTGCTCGCCAAGAGTAGAAGTAAATGATGTATCTACATCAATAATATCATCTTTAACTTGCGCATTATATTTAACGCCTTTACTATCGATATTGCATACAAGAATTAATCCTTCTTGAATTGCCGCACCGTCTAGATTCTTCTCTTTATCTTTAAGAAGATTATTTGCTCTAGCCCATGAATTAAATACGCGGGTTAACGTTGATTTAATCCCTGTAATATGCGGCCCAGATGACGTAAGACCATAGTTTACATATGAGATAATCTTAGATTGGCTGCTAGATGTAAATGTCATGGCAAGACGAATATTATCTTCATTCATCACAAAATGATTTGAAATAATTTCAGTATCATTCCCTCGTTTTCCATCTAGCATATCTTCAACACTATCATGCGCAATTTCAGCACTATTTAAAACAACTTTAAGAGTAGGGCAAATACACGTAATATCATTAAAAAACTTTTTGAAATGCGTAATAGACGTTTTATTTGTACCAAAATACTGACCATCCGGAAGATACTCTACATACGTGCCAGAATGCCCATTATCAATACCAAAATCATGTTTAACAATAATACCTTTTTTGAATTCAATCTGTTCATATCTACCGTCACGGACAGTTCGTGCTTTAAGATACTTTGAAAGAAACGTTACAAGCTTGCTACCCAATCCATTAAGGCCAAGACTAGACCCTTCATAAACACCATCATCAGTATACTTACCAGATGTATTTATGGTATCAAATGCAGCCTGAAAAACGGTTTTGCCATCATCACGCTTTTGGTTTATTAAAAACCCTTGTGCATAGTCCTGAATTGAACATACACCAGTTTTATCATCGATAGATACTTCAACCACATTACCATGACCGATATTATGTTCATCAAGTGCATTACTGAACAGCTCTAGCATTAATTGATTTGGAGTGGACGTATCGCCGCAATACATCGATGGACGCTTTTGGACATGTTCGCGTGGAGTCAATGATTGAATAGAATTTTTTGTATAATTATTATTCGCCATTTATCTCCTTTCCTTGTTTTAAAAAATTATATCAATTTTATTTTTAATTGTCAAACAAAAAAGAGACACCGTAATTGCGGTATCTCTTTTATAATTTTGATTTTCAATTTTCATTTCCAATTTCAAGAAAAATGATTTTCATTTTTATTTTTCTTTTCATGCTTATCCAAAAACTCTTTACGCTGTTGAATCAAAGTATCGCAATAATCATTATAATGATAGCGCATAGAACAAAGAATTTCGCGTTCATCTAAATATTGTTTTTCAATATTATGAATGACACGACGTTCAATATCAAAATAATCTTCTGTAACGTCATCTAAGTCAGACATTAATGTAGCTTGATTAAATAGCATCTTTGCGCCTTCAACACGTGCTTTTAATTTATTAACCTTCTTCTTTTGGATTGCGATATCAGCCCTATATTCAGCAATACGCCAACCAATCCATTTATTTTTATATTTAGGAAGATCTTCATCATTAAAGCAGGCTATTCCTGTTACAATACCATATTGAGAGGTTTTTTCAATAGTGGCGATACCACTCTCAGCATCCCAATCACTTTTAATAATACGATTATGAGCCATATTTATTTCCTTTCAAAGCATTTCTTAAATATATTTTCATAACATATTCAAGCCAAATATTTAATTTATGATTCAAACTATCTAAGTTATCTTTTTCATTTCTCAAAGAGGTATTATCTATAATGGTTTTCATTTTTTTTACATATGTATTACATATTTTTTCAGCAATTTCAGGTGGAAATATAACATTATAACGTTTAATATTCATCATTATATCACGAGTTTCACCATATGGAATCCAAATTGCTTCTTCAAAAGAGTTGCCATTTAAAAAAGTCTTTACAAATTCATACAAACGCAATGTATGCTGTAACTCTTTTGCGACATACCCATATTTAGAGATGAATTCATGGTTAGTAGGAGAATCATGTAAAATTTTTGACGCTTTTTGCTGTGCCATACCAAGAGAGGAAAAAATAAGCTTGTTTTTTAAATTGCCTGAAATATATTCAACGTCATCACGCAAATGCAGCCAATGCATAGAGTATTCATCATTTAAAATATAAAAATCACTAGCAAGAATTTCCAAAAAATTAATATTAGCTTTGCGGCAAATCCTTATATATTCTCTGATATCTTTAATGTCGCAGTGCTCTCCATTAACTAAAACATACGTCTTACTGATAGGCGGTTTTCCTAAACACAATTCTTCTACGCTTGGAAAGACAATCAATTTCGTATCTACATCAGATGACTCATCAAATAGATTATAATTCATTGACCCGCACGCTGTAATAGAAACCCATCTATTTTTATATTCAGAATTATTGGTAAGAACTTCATTTAGGTGTTCTTTTACCCTATCTTGAACCCCATTTTTATAAACTTCTTTCATATAAGCCTCTTTTCTCTCCATTTTCACCATTATATCCTATATAGGCAATTTTGTCAATAAAAAAAGGATGCTGCAATTAAGCAACACCCCGCCAAAAAGAAAGGAAACAAATTAAAAATTAAAATTATCATTAATATAATTATATAGATTGCCGCCACTCTCAATATACTTTAACATTTTAAAAACATGGTCATTAAGAGTTGTCATAAGGTGAACATTAGGATTGTTTGGATTAACAACTTGAGATCGATAATTTCCAAGATCAAAGCTATAAAGTAAAGTACGACCATTCTTTGCACAATATTTATTATAGGTATCAATACCTGGTACTGAACAAACCCAAGTTACTGAAGTGGTAATAGTTTGCATATCGCTAATCAAAAAAATGCGGTCATATTTTTTATTAGCAATCATTTTAAATGCAGATGAAATATCAGTTCCATACCCACAATTATCGTTTTCACACATCTTGTCAATAAGACCGAAAGCGTTTTCTGCACAAAAATATTCAAGGCGCTTAGCATTATTACCAAATTTTACAAAATCACAATGAGAATTAAAACAAAGTGCAGCCGCATAGCAGGCACCAGCTTGTTTAATGCTTAAAATCGAGTTGTCACCGTATTTATCGTCCATAGAGCCAGAGACGTCAAGCATAACAAGCGATTTTCCATTAAGTTTAGGCATATTACCGCAAGCAATAATGAATGCTTCATCTAAGGCGTGGTCAACATCAAAATTATGAGCATTAAGATTTTTATACGTTGTGTAAATCTGATATGGGAATACTAAAGATTTTTTAATCGTTGTCGGATTAGTTAACTGCGGACATAGAATCGTCTGAATCCAATGTTTATCAACATTCTCCTTGAAAAGATTATTAATATTTCGAATTAAAGCTAAATATCCTAGCTTTTTTTGTTCTACAAGAGTTTTAAAATTAGTGGATCCAGTAGAAATTCCAACTTCCCAAGTGTCAGCCGGAGCAAGACGGTTATTTTTAAAATCATCAACAACTTTACTTTTAGGATGAACGATATTAACAATATCATACATGTTATAACGCTTGTTTTTCATTTGGTATTTCATGATTTGATATTCTCCAAGAGAAGAAATAAAGTCAGAAGTACCACGAATCAGAGCATGAGAACGTTTCGAATTAAGCATATCAACTGCCGCAAAGACTTCTGCTGGATCATCGGCTCGATGCATAAAATTCTTAAAAAATTGACGCTTGCGGTCAAACGTTTCATCATTTAGCATGGCCGCAACAAGCTGTGACGCGCTACGCATCCCAAGTTCATTGCGTGCAAAGAAAGCGCACTTCGCAACAAAAGTTGCACCATATTTTTCAATAACCTTTTTAGTTAAATCGATAAAGCGATTTTGCTGCGTAGAAGACGTTTTATAAAATCCATTATCCATTTTAGAAGAAAAAAGGAAATTCATCCACTCTTCTAAAGGATTTTTTACATAGGTATCTCCACCTTCATAGGTTTTAGTCTTATTAGGCTTTTTTGCTACATTAAATTTTGACATACATCACTCCATATCTTAGAGGAAACTCTTTATAATATAAGATGGGAAATAACATAAAGACTAGTATATAATGCCATTGCTCTTCTGTTGAGCTATATCCGTAGATAGTTGGATTCGAACCAACAGCCTTTAGCCCCGTAATTGTATGAAGTAAGTCTTTATCAATCACCATCTTATATTATAAAGAGAGTACGGAAATACTAAAATCAGTATATTATGTTTGTTCATTTTTTCATATAGAAGTAACTGATTTTCCGTCATGCATTTACTTTATATTTATATTATATCATATATTTTATTAAATTACAAGAAAAATTATAAAACCCAATAAGATTCTTTAATTTTTTCTATTTCATCATATTCATTATCTCTATAATACCATACTATACATACAATGTCAAATTCATTTGCTGAAGAATTAGCCCAATCGATATAATAATCATATGCTTTTTGAGCTTCTTTCGTATTATCAGTACTATATTCATCAAGCAGTTCCCCGTTGATTGCACTAATAGCAACTGTGTTTGTATAATATTCTATCTCTAAGCAAAAATAATCATCCATGTTTAATTCCTAAAAGATGAATAATCTAGAATTTTTATATTGTTATATGAATCAAACCCAACGTTTTCTTCGTGTAGATCAAAAATATCATATTGATTAATAAATGAGATTAAATCATCAACTCTACGTTCTCCGTATTGGTCGATAAATACTGCAAGCATTTCATTAGACATTTCACTACAATTGTTTTTATTTTTGGTTGAAACGATTTCCATACTCTTTTTAGATGCTTGGTCCATATCATTTTCGTCAAAGTAATTATGCGGCAAATATTCAGATGCATAAATAGGACAATTTAAAAAGTCGCAAACAAAAAAGGTTTCAGCAAAAAAATCGTCAACATGCTTTTCACATGCTTTTGACCAAAGGTATGATTCAATCGCGCAATAATCATTATTTGAAACTTCGTCTATAATACCTTTATTAGCGTTCATAAACCTATTAAAATTTTTAACGTTAATGTCAACACTAAACTTATTATTATGGCAAATAGATTCAAGATTATCAAGCTCGGCTTCGTTTTTAACGGTATAGTCCCCTATGAATGGGATTTTAAAAACATAGTTTGGGCATTCATCAAAATAAAAGACAATTTTTGATACGCCATTATCAATCCATGAACAGTTAGAAAAATCTCTAAATTTGTTCTCATAACAATTAATATAACCATAAGCATCTTGCCAATAAATTTGAGTACCATCAATAATTTGATACGGAATATTTTTAAACTTATTAACAATGAAATCTTTAAGCTGAGATTTATCCATTGACAAGCCTCTCTTTTGTCCTTTGAATAATATTATTATATCACATGTTTATTTAACTTATCAATGATTTTTCTTTTTCTATTGTCAACTTTTCCATCAATATCTAATAATGCACCTATACGAGAATGAAAAAGTTTGTCATTAAATCGTTCTATTTGCGATATATCATAACAATATTGACCCATTCCAATAAAAGGCAACATTTCTTTATATATGTGTTCATACTCAGCATATTCATCTTCTGAAAGATATCTTGTGCATCCAAAGTCCCAATCCTTAGATGAAGGTGATCCTAATGGCCGCAAAATACAATCTGTATTATCGCAATCCCTGCAATATAATGATACAAACATTTAAATTTTCTGCCAATGCTTTTTAAAGCATTTTGGCGAATACGGAATCCATGCACCATTAGAAAATACAACATGAATTTCATTAGGTTCTGTCTGCATTTGTCTACCATTAACTACAATTACTTGCGAATCAGATTGAATATTTACATCATATGCTTTATTATGTTCTAGCTTAACATCAATTTTCGGAATTAAATTATGATATACGAATGACCTACCAATAAATTTATACATTATTATTTATTTGCACTACGAATTTCAAAAATAGCCCCATCAGCGATTTTTGCTTTAGTATTAATTCGTTTTAGACATTCGTTTGCAGATTCTTTTGTTGGGAACATCATAGCGTTATCAAGATTGGTGCGATAACCATTTTTATCTAAAGGGCGAAACAGTTTATCTTTACCATCAATTTTTCCATAAATACGATACGGCATTCTTTTCTTCTTTCTCTTGGATTATTTATTTACCTTTGGATAAGGCCATGCAGTATATTCCTCTTGCGACATTTGACAATTGCAATCATCAGATAGGCCGTTGTTAGCTTGATAATCTGCTTTTGTCGCAAGTAGCCATTTACTATCATGGTTCCAATTATACTCTAGTTTGATACCAACGATAGAATATGCATTTTTAGATCCGATAAGAATATCTACCACATGATTGTATAGATCTAAATACATAGAACGAGATTTATCATCAAGTGCTGTAATATGTTTTTCATAATTATTATTAGCGTCTTCTTGATAATTATTCATATATTCTACAATTTTATTTTGTGTGTCTTTACTTAAAAAATCATAATTATCAGGATATTCATCTACGGTATTGATATTTTTTACTTCCATTTGATATCCCCTCATAGTTTTATATATTATAAAATAAATAAAAAAAGACTGTCAAGGAAAATCTCAACAATCATTTCAACAAATTAATAATTCAAAATATAAGAACGTATTCGAGCCTGCGACAATCCTTTAATTTTGGCAAGGTTAACTGAAACTACTTTCTTTTTACGATAGAAATCCCAGAAGTTCTCATTCATAAGTTCGTCAATTACACGCTGCATGCACATACCGAAAAACTTTCCGTTCTTAGTATCGATTACATCCATTCCAAGAGCAATAAGGACTTTATTAACCTCTTTTTCAATAAAAGCTGTAGTACAATAGGTATCTACGAAAGTTTGTTCGTAATTGTCTTGTACACTATCTTGACGCTTTTTAGCACTTTTACTTGAATGATATTCGTCGCGGACAATTTTCATAATCTGGACATTGCCCCATGGGTCACGATAAGACGGTTGGGCTTTGATTACGATCCCCTCACCAATTACACCGTTTGGAAGATTAAATGTGCAACCGTTAACGTGTTTTTCAATGTCTTCAATAGTTACATTGTCAATAGCGGCAATCGATGGCACACAGCGATGATAGAATTTATGAATTTTATTATACCATATATCATAATCAAGATATTCACCAGTGTCGATATCGAAAACATCAAAGATAAAAAACCCTCCTTCAAGATAGTTTTTTATCGTACCGATAAATTTGCTGCCATTGATACCTGCAAGCCATTCACCATAGATAATATAATTGGGGTTCTGCAATAAGAAAATACGAAGAGCAACGAGTTCATTGTCATCTGTATTATTTAAAATATAATTTGCAAATCCGGCATTGTCTTTCTCTACAGAAATCTCGCGATTACGACTGCCGCATTTGATTTTTCCATCTTCGCCAATCCAAATAGAGCTGTTGCATCCATCAAGTTTAGGCTGAATGACAACGTTTTTTCCAATGATTCCTGCAACTTCAGAACGACCGGCACGTTCAAGATGTACATACTTCTTAAATTTTGGCATATTTTCCTCTTTCTCTTAAAGAATCTAAAGACATTATACACCGAAGTATTGCAAAAAGTCAATTGATTTTTTCTTTTCTTTTAGTATTTTCTTTTCTTTTTCTTATTAAACAGTCACTAATTTTATTATATAT
>ERZ808266.12-NODE-12-length-101206-cov-6.499254_pt1 | contig 101206 bp, 89 predicted proteins | sample MGYA00521278_ERZ808266 | MGnify/ENA primary metagenome ERZ808266 (study PRJEB31516, sample SAMN03275591) | gut metagenome | biome: mammalia-associated habitat; material: feces | host: Papio cynocephalus | place: Kenya | collected 2012-08-02 ... | reverse complement strand
GTGGAAATACCCGTTCCCATCCCGAACACGGAAGTAAAACGCTTCTTCGCCGATGGTACTAGAGCTTGTCTCTGGGAGAGTAGGAAACTGCCTGATTTTTTTTTGCTTAAAAATGGCTTAAGAGCATTCTTTATGATACACTACTCTTATGGCTGCTATTTCATTTTTTAAACCAGCATTATTTAGAAAAGATATGGATGCTGTTCTTCAAACTATGGTTGATGAAAAAATAGGACCTGGTGAAAAGAAGAGAGCATTTATTAAATCTATGTCACTCTATCTTTCAAAAAAGGATGGAGTAGCTCTAAGAACATATCTTGATGCCATTACAATCTCTTTAAAAGCATTGAATTTAAATGAAGGTGATAGCTGTGCACTTTCTGTTTTTACACCATCTATTTATTTAGATGCTTTAAAACGTCTTGGAATTAAACCATATTTAACAGATGTTTCAGATGATATGCTTCCGTCAATTGATGAGATAAAAAAAGGTTTAGACCAAGGAGTTAAAGCTCTTGTTTTATTTCTCCCTCTTGGCTTGGTTGTCCAAGATGGAGATAGCTACAAGGAATTGGGTCTGCCAATTATTGAAGATGTTACGCAAGCAATAGGATCTACTTTTAAGGGAGTAAAGCCAGGATGCGTTGGTGATATTGTAATATGTAATACAGAAGAAGATGCTATTGTTTCCTCCGCTGGTGGTGCATTGGTGCTTTCCGATAAAGATGAAATAATAGAAGAGGTCAAAAAAGAAGTAAATTCATATTCTCCATATATTGAACTTCCCGATTTAAATGCTAGCTTGGGCATAGTTCAGTTAGATAAATTAGATCAAATTGTACTTAGAAGGAATACGATATATAAGTTATATTTCGATGAAGCTAGAAAGAAGAACAAAGTGAAAGTTTTTGGATATGGAGGCGTTGATTTCGTCCCTAATGGCTATGGTTTTTCTGTTTTAGTAAATGATAGACCAGATGAAGTAATCCAGCTTGCGCTGAAGTACCAAGTAAGCCTACGTAAGACCTTCTCTAAGGCAATTGGTGCTAAATATCAAGATAGATACGATCGTTTTCCTAATGCTTTCCCATTTCTCAGTAGAGGCGTTAGTTTCCCTTTGTATCCATTCTTGTCTAATGCAGAGATACAAACGGTACAGAAGGTTATAGGTATTCTTAGATAAAAATGAGTAAAATAGTAATAATTACGCCTCAAATAAAAAAAGAAGGCGAGATAATTAGCAAAGAGATTGAAGCCTACGTTAAAAAACGTGGTTATGAGGCTGAGACTGTTTTTATCGAAAGTACAGAAGGTACAATGGAGTTAGATAGTTCTGTTGTTCTTCTCATAGCTCTTGGTGGCGATGGTACTGTTTTGTATTGTGCACGAGCTGCTGCAAAACTAAATATTACAGTTTTACCTATAAATCTTGGAACTTTTGGTTATATAACAGAGATTGAGAAATCTGAATGGAAAGATGCGTTAGATTTGTACCTTAGTGGAAAGAAAAACTATTCTAATCGTTTGATGCTAAGTGTCTCTGTTTATAGAAAAAATCGGAAAGTATTTCAATCTTTTGCTTTAAATGAAGCTGTAATTTCCTCAAGTGGAATAGCAAAAGTAATTAATTTAACACTTAGCATAGATAACACATTTGCCGGTAATTTCCGTTCTGATGGAATGATTGTGGCAACTCCAACTGGTTCTACAGGCTATTCTCTTGCTTCTGGTGGTCCAATTCTTGATGCCGAAATGAGGGCATTGATTATAACCCCAATTTGTCCATTTGCTCTTTCTAATAGACCTCTTGTTACAGGAGATAAGTTAGTTGTACTCGATATTAAGAAAGATCAAAGAACAGATATTGTCCTAACAGTTGATGGACAGGTTTTCTTTGTTCTTAATGAATTAGATAGAATAGTGGTAAAGATGAGCAATAAGCGACTTAAGCTTATTCATTCATCAAAACGTAATTTTACTGAAGTTATAAGAGAAAAGCTTCATTGGTCAGGTGAGATGAAACATGATTGAATCGTTATATGTTCGTAACTATGTTTTAATTGATGAGCTAGATCTTTCTTTTAATCCTTCATTTATTGTTCTTACAGGTGAGACTGGATCAGGTAAGTCAATAATTCTTGGAGCTTTATCGCTTCTTTTAGGTGCTAAAGCTGACAAAAGCGATGTAAGAGAAGGAAAAAAAGAAGCTGAAATTTCAGGTACGTTCTTTACTAAATCAAAAGCTGTTGAGAAGTGGTGCGAAGGACACTCTATTTCCTTTGAAGATAACACATTAGTAATTAGAAGAGTCATAAAAGCAGAAGGAAGATCTATTTATAGTGTTAACTCTTCTCCAATAACAAGGCAAGAAGGAGAAGAATTAGGCAATCTCCTTGTTGATTTTTCATCTCAACATTCACATCAATCCTTAATGAAGAAGGAAAACTTCCGTCTTCTTTTAGATGATTATGCTCAGAATAGCGAATTATGTAATAGCTATAGTAAGAGCTATGATGAGTTAAAAAACAAAGAAAAAGAGATAGAAGATGTAAGAAAGCTCCTTCTAGATAGTAAGGAAGAAGAGGATTATCTCAAATACTGTCTTAATGAAATTGAAAAGGGAGAATTGAAGGTTGGAGAAGAAGAGGAATTAAAAGAAAAACTCAAGAAGATATCAAATAGCGAGTTTATTCTTGAAGAGATAACATCTTCTCTAACAGATATGAAAGAAGGATTAAGTCTTCTTGGTCTTTCTCTTTCATCATTAAATAAAGCACTCAGAAAAGACGAAAGCTTAAATAGTCTATCAGAAAGGCTCGATTCATCTACAATCGAAGTTGAAGACATATATTCAACTCTCAGAGAGTATTCATCTTCTATTAATCTAAGTGAAGGTGAAATTGAAGAGATGAACAGCAGGCTTAGCACCATTCAGCGTTTAAAAAGACGTTATGGTGGAAGTGTGGAAAAAGCACTAAGTTTAGCTGAGGAATACAAAAAGAAGATAGATATACTTTCTAACAGTGAAGAGAATATATCACAATTAGAAAAGGAAGAGAAAAAGCTAAGAGACGCTTGCTTAAAAAAGGCTGACGAGCTTTCAAAGAGAAGAAAAGACGCAGCAAAAGAGTTTTCAAAGAAAATTGAAACTACCCTTCGTAAACTAGGCATGGAAAACGCTGAGTTCATTATTAAAGTAAGCGAAGGGGATTTAAATAAGTTCGGTAAAGACGAAGTTGAGTTCTTAATAAGTGCAAATAAAGGTGAGAAGGCTAAATCTGTTGAGAATACAGCTTCTGGCGGAGAGCTATCGAGGATAATGCTTAGCATTAAGGCTCAAGCTAAATTTGAAAGTAGTGTTGATACGCTAGTCTTTGATGAAATTGACTCAGGCCTTGGTGGCGTTACTGCCCATTATGTAGCTGAAGAACTAAGTGCATTGAGCAAAAATGACCAAGTAATTGCTATAACGCACCTTGCACAAATAGCAAGCAAGGCAAATGAGCACTATGTAGTATCGAAAAGCGTTGAGAATAATCGAACTGTAACTAAAATCAAAGAAGTTGAGGGGGATGATAGAGTTAATGAAATAGCACGCTTACTTAGTGGCGATAATTCTTCAATATCTATTGAGCACGCTAAGAAGCTCCTCTCAAATGAGTAAAAAAAGTAGAGGCTGTAGCACCAAGAAAGATGTACAGCCTCTTTTTAATTAATGGAAGTTGAGACTCTTAAAGAGATTTATTTTCTCATTTTCATCTAGAGATGTCTCTTTTTTATGAATGTAGTAGTCATAAAGAACATTCTGTAGAGATTTTAGATTTGGTTCTTTTCCAATCTCTCTAATAGCTCCGAGCGATTTAATAATTAGTTCGCTATTATTTTCTGTTAGGCCATTTACAGAGACAAGGTAAGCAATCTTCTCTAAGCATTGATTGATTAGATCATCTACAACTCTCTTCTCGCTATCTCTACCAAATTCAAGAATGAAGTAGCATAGGTCTTTAATATTGTCTAAGCGCGCTATGTAGTCAAGTTTGCCACTAGAGTAGAGTAGTGCACGGGCAGAGCTTAGTGCTTCGCCTAAGTTCTCAATTAAGCGTGAATCCATCTCACTACCATCATGGTTTAGCAAAATAGCATATAGCTTAAGAGCTCTAATCTTTTTTCGTAAAGTATCATCATCAATGCTTACCATTGTTCTATCAATCCAAGAGTATGACTCATTAATAATACGAGCAGGGATTGATGAGTTAGTAATATGGTAAACTTCATTTTTAATGCCCTTTGAATTAATCTTGTTTACGAGAAGATTAATACCTTGATCAATTGCATTATTGCTAATTACTTTAAAGAAGAAATCTTCATCTGTTGAAGAGTCGAAAAGAAATATTTCAACATCGCTATCATTTTTATTAAGCTCTTTTAGCTTAAAGTAACCATATGTTGTCTTCCAATCTTCTTTTGCAGCTAGCTCCATATTTAAATAGAAATAGATACAAGCTTCAACTTCGCCTCTTAATCCATCGATTTCATTTTGTGCAATTAAAGCGCCATCTGAGTATTCTCTTATATTAGATTTAGCACTCTTAAGGTCACTTAGGAAAGGAATCATTAGCTCTTCTGAAGAGTATTGCTGGAAAAGAGATATAGCATAAAGCGCATAGCGAATATCTTGTCGTGGCTCTAAGCCAGAGATATCTGAAAAGAAGAAACCACAAGATGTAAATGAGAAATGCTTATACTTCATTCCCGTCAAGAGATGTGCAATTTTTATCTCAACGCTTCTATCTAAGTTATACTTTACAACATATGGAGTAAGGAACTCTTTCATTCTTGTTTTGCCAGAGAATACATTACCAGCTGCCATAAGAAGAGTATATGGGTCTTCTTTTCCAGAAAAGATTGAATTAATCTCTTCTGCAAAAATAGAATCAATTTTATTACCAAGGTTATTAAGAGCATTTCTTAAGCCTGTTCTCCATTTTTGATTCCAACCGACCTCTCCGCCAGTATGACATCCACAGTCTTTATACCATCTAGAGACTCCATGAGAGCATGACCAACTAGTTCCTTTATTGTCTTCGCCTTTCTTTAAGAATGCTCGCTTTGTTGCCTTATTAGCCATCATGTATGATGCATAGTTTGTTAGAACAAAGTCGTCTCTTTCATTTATCTTTCTAATTAATGCAGCCAATGCCATATCGCCAAAAGGTTCATGGTGACCATAAATTTCACCATCTGTAGCTGTGTGAATTAAAGGCGTATTCGTGCTCTTAATAGAAAGAAGAGTGGAGTAGAGAGTATCCGCATTACGTAATGCATGTCCAAAAGAAATAGAGGAAGCTAGATTAGGCTCATAGAAGAATGCCGTGATAGTTGAACCATTACTTCCAGTTAGAATGTATGGCTCGCTGTATGGGCAAGGAGAAGAGCCAAGAGAGTAGATCTTTCCATCATCCTTTTCTACGCTATTTGCTTGCCATGGAGAGAGCACGATAAACTTTATGCCACTCTCAGAAAGCATCTCAACAACGCTATCGTTTACTCCGCACTCTGGTAGCCACATTCCTTCCGGTTCACGTTTAAAGTGATATATAAAGTCTTCAATGCCCCATTCAATTTGCAATTTTGCGTTTTCAGGATTATCTAGAGGAAGGATTGTATGGTTAAAGGCTTGGGCCATTGCGTTTCCATGGCCAAGTCTTTCTATTGAATGTTTATCAGCTTCTCTTAAGCCTTCAATTAGCTCTGGATGATTGTTATCTAGCCAATGAAGTAGGGTAGGTCCAAAGTTAAATGATATATATTCATAGTTATTTGAAATACTAAGAACTCTGCCATTTTCATCTAAGTATCGTGATTTCAAATTTGCTTCATAGCAGCAATCATATATCTTTTCATTCCAATCTAGAAAAGGATATGCGCTAGGTTGGACAGGAATAATTCCAGTTCTAGGATTCTCTCTAGGTGGTTGATAAAAGTGTCCATGTAGTATTACCGACGTTTTTTTGTTATTTTGCATAGGTAAATGATAACATAAATCGGTTTATAAAAAAATAATTCTTTGTTTTTTGTCAAAAAAATTAAAAATTAACATTTTTAAATCTATTTGCTTTTATTATAAATAATTAGTTTTATTTATTGTTAAATAAACCATCTCGAATGTAAATTTGTATTTTAGTTAATGTAAAAGATATCATAATAAATGGGTAAAAAATTGACAATTATCGCAATTATTGTCTATTTGCTTTTAGTCACAAAAGTTGCATTCGTTGACTAAATGTTATGTTTTTAATTAAAGTTAGTGGTGGAGAATTATAAAAAATGGTGCGTGTTAACCTCGAGTTACTATCTACCTCCGAACTTAGGAATTTATCTCAACAAGAGAAGATAGATGGCTATAGTGAGATGGATAGGGAGGAACTAATCAGTTCACTGACTGAAAAGTTCGAAGAAGAAAACTCTAATTATGAAGCTGATGATGAACATCAAGCAAAGACACTAAACATTAAATACGTACAGTCTTTCTCTGATTATTCTTCTAATTCAGATACAATTAAAGAGCTTCCAGGTGTAGAGGAACTCCCTCAGTTCTATCAAGAAACCTCTATTCATTTCCTTTATAAGAACCCAGATTGGGGATATGTCTTTTGGTCGATTTCGTCACTTGATGAAGAGGCTATCTTAGAGAAGAAGGGTAATGTGCTTCTTTGTGTCTCTATGTTTAACAAAAATGGAGTAAAAGAAACATATGATATCTTCCTATCTGAAGATGATAGAGAGTGGAATATTGGTTTTTCTCACGATGCTTTAGAGTGCTTTGTCTCTCTTGTTGTTGAGTATCCTGATGGAAAGAGAGATATTCTTGTTCAATCCAACACAATAAAGCTTCCTGAGTCTTATTGGTTAGAGAATAAGGATAAGATGAAAGAGAATGATATGCTCTTTAAAGTATACCTCTCTCTTATAACAACAAAAACAGGCGAAGTATTAAGCAATGTTACAGTATCTGAAATACTAGATGCATATAGAGAGGAGGATAACAAATGAATACAATAAATCTTATTCTCCATGCTCATCAACCATATGTAAGACATCTCGAGTATGAGAAATTCTTGGAAGAAGACTGGCTTTATGAGTCATTAAATGAAACATATATTCCTCTTTTAAGAATGCTAAGCAAGCTTGAAGACGAAAAAGTTGACTTCAAAATTTCATTGTGCTTTTCTCCAACTCTCTTAACTATGCTCTTAGACGAGCCTTTACAGGAACGCTTTGTTCATTATATGGAACGTCATATAGAACTTGGTGAAAAAGAAGTAGAAAGAACAAAGGCAGAAGATAAGGAATGCCATGAAATGGCAAAGACTTATCTAGAAGAAACAAGACGCAATTTAAATGTCTATGAAGCTTATGATAGAAATATCTTAACAGGTTTTAAGAAGCTATCTGATATGGGAAAAATTGAGCTTGTTAGCAGTGCTGCTACACATGCTTATCTTCCTCTTTATAAAGATTATCCAGATGCAATTAATGCTCAGATTGCTGTCGGCATTAAGACTCACAAAAAGGTATTTGGTACATCTCCTAGAGGTTTTTGGTTACCGGAAGGTGGCTATTATCCTGGACTTGATAAAATATTAAGGGCTAATTCAATAGATTGGATTCAACTTGCTCCTCAAGCTTCACTTACAAGCCCAGATAAATCTTTATATGGTGGTTATAGACCAATATTGTTCTCTAGTGGATTATATGGTTTTCCATCAGACTGGAGCCTAACAAGCTTAATTTGGTCAAATAAAACAGGTTATCCTTGCGATGGTGACTATAGAGAATTCTATCGTGATATTGGATATTATCTTCCGATGGAATATGTTGAGAAGTATATGCATGAGCCAAAGCTTCGTGTTTTTACTGGCTATAAGTATTATGCTATTACGGGAAAGACAGATGATAAAAACTATTACTCTAAAGAAAAAGCAAGAGAGAAGCTTTTGCTCCATGTTGAGAACTTCTTATATAACATCAGAAAGAAGGGTAGTTTATTAGATGCATGCAATATCTCTGATCATGTCTTTAATCTTACTTTTGATGCAGAGCTATTTGGGCACCGCTGGTATGAAGGAATAGATTTCTTAGAGCATACAATTAGAGCGATGGCTAAGGATAGTGAGAATTTTGCATTCAAATCTTCTTCTGATATCATCGACAATCATGGAAAAGTTGATACTATTCGTGTTAACGAATCTAGTTTTGGCCTACGCGGTGGTGCAGATACTTGGCTTGATTCTTCTAATTCCTGGATTTATCGCCATACGATAAAAGCCATTGAAAGAATGGAAGAGCTAAGAGAAAGATTCCCAAGCCAAGGTTCTCTTAAGGAGAGATTCTTAAATCAAGCGTTAAGAGAGTTGCTACTTGCCATGTCATCCGATTGGCCTAGCATTATGCATGATAATACCTCAACTTCTTATGCAAAGAAGAGGCTCTTGGACCATCTAGGATCATTTAACGTTGTTCATTCGTCTATGTGCCGCAACACTGTAAATACAGAATGGCTCATAAATGCAGAAAAGCGTAATGCAATTTTCCCAGATATTGATTATAGATGCTTTGAATCTAAAATTTAATGAAAAAAGGGCTAGTTTTTCTAGCTCTTTTTTAGTAATTAATTACAATACAAGCAAATAGATAAAAAATAAGAAAAAAAGTAAAATCTGTTGACATAGTTTGCTCAAATTCCTAAGATACTATTGTTGTCTTGCGGCCGTGGTGGAATTGGTAGACACGCTAGCTTGAGGTGCTAGTGCTTTAACGGGCTTGGAGATTCGAGTTCTCTCGACCGCAGAAAATAAATGGAGGATTAGCTCAGCGGGAGAGCGCCTGCCTTACAAGCAGGATGTCACAAGTTCAATCCTTGTATCCTCCACTACGCCAGTTTTAATAACTGGCTTTTTTTGAACCTCGACATAGCCAATTAAAAGCATTATGCTTTAATTGAGGTTTATATGGCTAAAGATTTTCTTACTCAATATACTTTGACATTTGTTATCTATGCCTTTATTGGATATATTTGTGAAGTTATCTACTGTTCAATTGGACAAAGAAAGCTTGTTAACAGAGGTTTCTTATATGGGCCTTGGCTACCAATTTATGGTTGTGGCGGATTAATTGTAGAAATTTTCCTTGTTCCACTAAAGAAGTATCCTCTTTTGGTATTTGTTTTAGGCATGCTCTTAACAAGTGTTGTTGAATATATTGGCTCTTGGGGACTTGAAAAGATATTCTCAATTAAGCTTTGGGATTATTCTCGCTACAAGCTAAATATTAATGGAAGAGTCTGTCTTTTAAACTCAACGCTCTTTGGCGTTATGTCTGTTGCTCTTGTTTATCTTGTTCAGCCATATATTGCATCATTCATTAATTTGATTCCTGAAGCTATTAGATATAATCTTGGTGATGTGTTACGTATTCTCTTTGCTATTGACTTAACAATGTCTACAATCAAGATGAGTGCATTCCAGAAGGCATTAAAAGATGCACGTGAGAAAGCTAAGAAGGTTGAAGAAAAGGCTAGAGAGTATGCTCTTGAAGGTAAAATGGAGATTTCTCAAGAATATCGTAAACGCATGATGAATGAGCTTGATGATAATAAAGCTAAGTTCTCTTCTGTTTACAAGCGTATTCTTGATGCATTCCCAAGTGCAACAAGCAAGCGCTCTGAAGTAAAAGATCAGTTGAAGAATATCAGAGCTTGGGCAAAAGAAAGACTTGAAGCAAGCAAGGAATACAAAGAAAACATAAAGAACGTAAAAGCTCAGTACAAAGAGCAAGTTAAAGAAATTAACAATAAGAAAGGTAAATAATGGTTTTATATAAAGAGTTTTTATCTAAGTTAAGAGAATATAGCCCATCTGTTGAGCTTGTGGCTGTAAGTAAGACAAAGACTGTTGAAGATATTAAAGAGGCCTATGGGGAAGGTGCAAGAGTCTTCGGAGAGAATAGAGTACAGGAAATAAACGATAAATTCCCTCAACTTAATTTAGATGGAAGCAAAGTATATCTTATTGGTCAATTGCAAAGAAATAAGGTTAAGAAGGCTGTTTCTCTTGTAGATAGAATTGAAAGCGTTGATTCAATTCCCCTTTTAATCAAGATTGATGAAGAATGCAAAAAGATTAATAAGAAGATGGATATTCTCTTTGAAGTTAATTCTTCTCATGAAGAACAAAAAAGTGGATTTAAAACAAAGGAAGAGCTATTTAGTGCTGTCTTAAAGGCACAAGAGTTAACAAATGTAAATTTAATAGGCCTTATGACAGTTGGACCTCTAGGTGGAGATAGAGAGAAGAACATTGCTGCTTTTACATATACTAAAAGTCTATTCGATGAAATATCGAAAAGCTATCCATTATCTGTTCTTTCAATGGGAATGAGTGGTGATTGGAGAGAGGCAATTGACTCGGGGTCTACAGAAATAAGAATTGGTAGCTCTATTTTTGGAGTTAGGGGATGAAGAAGCTTATAGCAATTCTCTTAATTCTATCTACGCTCTTTTCTCTTTCTGCTGAAACACTTACTCATCCAAGCTTAAAGTATGAGTATGAAGAGTACACAGAAGAGGAGTTTCCAATTTGGTCCATAGAGCTAAGACGTGCCGAGAGCCTCTTTTTGGGCTCTTATGTATTTACAATTCCAATTAGTGCATTAGCTTTAACCTCGCTTAAATCATTTAATGTCATTCCTTCTTCTTACACCACAGAACAGAATGCATTGTTGACAATAGGTGTTGCATCAGGCTTGTCTTTGTTTGTGGCAACGCTTGATTGGGTATTAGGAAAAATAGAGTGAAAAAGACGAAAGAATACAGCTTTATATCTTCTACTTCTGGGCGTTTAGATAGCGTTTCTTCTCTAGAACTAAATATTGCACGCTCAATTTTTTCAGATGATTCGACTCTTATTCTGCTCAATGGCAAAAAGGCAAAGAAGTCGAGCAAAATCAAAGAAAATGACAGAGTTGAAATAAGATATGTAGAAGAAACATTTGAAGGTCTAAAAAAAGAAGATATTCCATTAGATATAATCTACGAAGATGATGACATACTTGTCATAAATAAAGAACAAGGAATGGTCGTTCATCCTGGAAGTGGTGTAAATGAAGGCACTCTATGTAATGCATTACTTAATCTCTATGGCGAGGATTTTTCTACCTCTGATGATTCTGTTCGCCCTGGCATTGTTCATCGTTTAGACAAAGACACCTCTGGCGTAATGGTTATTGCAAAAAATAGAGAAGCTCATTTAGCCTTAACAAAGGAGTTTAGTGAGCACACTAATGAAAAGTACTATTGCGCTATTGCTAAGGGCTTCTTTAGTGAGAGTAGTGGATATATAGAGAGAAGAATTGTAAGAGATAAGAACAATAGGAAGAAATTCACTGTTACAGATAATAAAAGTGAAGGCAAGGATGCTCTAACAAAATTTAGAGTTATTTCGCAAAATAGTGAGTATGCATTTCTTATTTTAAGGCTCTATACGGGGCGTACTCATCAGATAAGAGTTCATCTTTCTTCAATTAATCATCCAGTATTAGGAGATCCAATTTACTCTAGAGTCGATAAAAAATATAAAGATGCAACGTTAATGCTTCATTCTCTTCGTCTCGTTATTCATCATCCTAGAAGCGGAGAAAAGATGGTTTTTAGAGCTCCTCTTCCTGAGCGCTTTAATGAAATCTTGGAGAGTGAAGGGTTAAAAAAGGACGATTTAGTCATATGATTTTCCATATTTTAAAATCTATAAACAACATATATACAGGACTGGGCGAAGATGGAAACCTTTATACTTTAAGAATTAAGGGCAAGGTCTTAAAGAATAAAGAGAGTGAGTACAATCCTGTAGTTGTCGGCGACTATGTAGATGGTGAGCCATATAGTAAAACAGAAGCGCTTTTACTTTCTGTAACGGAAAGAAAATCATATTTTATGAGATGGAATAAAAAAGCTAATTTAAATCAAACAATATGTTCAAACCAAGACATTACAGCAATAGTTTTTTCTCCTCTTTCTCCTCCATTTAGACCACGCTTTGTAGATAGAGCAATAGCATGCACTTTCTCTTCAGATATTTTGCTTGTTTTAAATAAAATCGACTATGGACTAACTGAAGACGAAAAAGATCGTTATGAACTATATAAGGAACTTGGATACAATGCTATAGCTGTCTCATCAGTAACAATGCAAGGTATAGATAGGCTCAAAGAGATTATCAAAAACAAGACTGTTGCTTTTGTTGGCCAAAGTGGCGTAGGTAAGTCTAGTTTGATTAATACACTTATAGGTAGTAATCAACGTACTAACGATGTATGCAGCAAATACAATAGGGGACGCCATACAACTAATCATTCAATTCTTCTTACTCTTGATGATTACTCTATTATTGACACGCCGGGAGTGAGGGAGATTCAAGTTCCCCTCCTCGATAAAGAAAAAATAAGAGATTCATTTCCTGAACTTAGAAATTTAAATTGCCTATATTCAAATTGCTTGCATTCAGGTGAGGATGGATGTGTTGTCCCCAAATTGCTTGAAGAGGGAAAAATTAATGAGGATAGATATTATTCATATCTTAAAACATTAGAAAGTGTTTCTCTCCTTACTCCTCAATATGCTAGAGATAAAAAATGAATAATAAAGCTGTCTTAGATATCGAATTGGATGTTGTGTTAAGAGATATTGCTTCATATAGCTTAAGCGATGAAGCAAGACGCTATGTAAACCCAGAGCTTTTTTCAACAGACGAAAGCATTTTAAGAGATAGATATCTTAAAATTGATGATTTAGTAAATAAACTAGAGGGTGCAGAGCCATTAGAATTCTTTCCGTCTCTTGGTGAGATTTTTAAATACGTAAAAGAGACCCATCGTGATATCGAAGGAAAAGATATATACAAAATAGGGGAGTTTTTACACGCTACTCTTACACTCTATAAGTTTTTAGAAAAGGATCTTGATCCTATTTATATAGAGTTAGAAGAGAAAATATTTTCGTCCTTAAATAGTGAAGGCGACGTAAACGAGAATCACCCACGTCTATTACCTTTAATAAAGAAGAGAGATGAGATAAAAAATGAACGCTATCGTTTCTCTCTTTCATTTATCTCTTCAAATCGTAGTATAGTCCAAAATGAAAATCCACTTTATCGCAATGAAAGAGTTGTTATACCAATCTACTCGAAGGACAAAAAGAGTGATGAATACTATATTTCTGGACAATCAAGCTCTGGCAACACTACCTTTGTAGAGCCATTTAAGCTTGTTGAATTAAACAATAATGTTGTTTTAGCTGAAGAAAGAATAAGAGTTGAAAAGCTTAAAATAGTTCATGAGCTAAGCGAAGAATGCAGAAATATCATATCTTTCTTAAAAGAGATGACTGAAACTGTTGTTGATTTTTCCTTCCACTATGTCTTTGCTCTTTGGGTAAGGAGAGTGAAAGCCAATCATATAGAGAGAAGTGAAGAAATATCACTTATCGAAAGTCGTCATCCTCTTATAAAAGATAAGTGCGTTCCAATTTCTGTACGAATCGAGAAAGATAAGAGAGTTTTGGTGCTTTCTGGCGCTAACTGTGGTGGTAAGACAGTTACAATGAAGACAATTGCCTTAATGGTTGCACTTAATCAGATTTCGTCCTTCATTCCTGCGTCTCCTTTATCAACTCTTCCTTATTTTGATAATATTTTGACAGATATAGGGGACGGACAAAGTATCGAGGCAGAAAAATCGACGTTCTCATCTCATATGAGCAACATTGCATCAATTTGTTCAGAACTAACAGATTCTTCCTTGATTCTTCTCGATGAGTTAGGAAGTGGAACAGATCCAGAAGAGGGTGCAGTTCTATCTTTTTCTGTTTTAAAGTATTTAGCACAGAGAGGCCGTCTTACGATCTGTACTAGCCACTATAACCAAGTAAAAAACTTTGCTTATACTGAGAAAAATATGATGAATGCATCTATGGAATTCGATAACAAAACTAGTCTTCCAACCTTTAAGGTTCTAGAAAATATTCCAGGAGATAGTCATGCTTTAAGTACCGCACGAAGAGCAAAAGTTCCTAAAGAAATAATTGACGATGCGCTTCTTTCTTTGGGAGAAGAGAAGAATACTAGTGCCAATATAATTACCTCTCTATTAAGTAAATCGAGGACTCTTGATAGGAAAATAAGCGAATGTCATAGAGAAAAGCAAATCTTAGAAGAGGAAAGAAAAAAGCTAGAGAAGAGAGAAGAAGAGTTAAAGAAAGAATTACTTAATGCTGAAAAGAGCGGATACAAGGAACTTAATTCTTATTTACGTGAAAGCAGAAAAGAACTCGAGAATCTAGTTAAGCTTGTAAAAACAGGTACTTTAGATAAAGAAAAGACAAAGCGCGTTAAGAATTTTATCTCTGAGCTTGAAAAAAAAGAGGACGATATAAAGAAAGACATAGAGAAGAAGGAGGAAGAGGCAGAAGATGATTACTCTTCTCTCGAACCATTTAAAAGTGGCGATGAAGTACTCTGTGGCTCAGATAAAACACATGCTGTCATTCTCTCTCTTGATGATAAGAACGCTTATGTTCTTTTCGACAATGGCTTAAAGATGAAAGTTAAGCTTTCTTCTCTTTTGCACGCAAAGAAAAAGGTAGAAAAAGAGGAGGCTAGTGTCTCATCTTTTACTAGTACGATTAAAAAGCCAAAGCTTACTCTAGACTGCAGAGGTAAAACACTTAGCGAGACAATAGAGATGATTGATGACGAAATTGAGTCAGCGCTTCTATCTTCTTTATTTATGTTTTCGATTATTCATGGCTATGGAGATGGTATTCTTCAAAGAGGCGTCCATGAGTATTTGAAAAAGAATAAGTTTGTCGCTGACTACCGTTTTGCTCTTCCTGAAGATGGCGGAATGGGAAAAACATATGTCTTTTTAAAGAAGGATTAATTTTTTTTCTTTTTATCAGGAAGCTGCGCAATAAGTACAGAGAAAAAGAGAATAGAAGCACCAAATATCTCTTTCTCCGACATTCTTTCAGAGAGAAGCAAAGCTCCTCCAAGTGCAGAGAATACACTTTCTAAAGAAAGTAGAAGTGTGGCTTTAGTTGGCGATGTGTACTTCTGGCCAACAACCTGGAGTGTGTATGCTATTCCACATGAAAATACTCCGCCATATATAATTGGCCATGCACAGGAAAGAATGGCATCTAGCGTAGTTCTTTCAAAGAAGAAAGACACAATTAAAGATGAAAGCCCTGCAAAGAAGAATTGAAGTGTTGAGAGTTCAATTCCATTGTACTTTTTACCGAGTTTGTCGATAGCAATGATATGAAGAGAAAAGACGATGGATGACAAGAAGACAATTGCGTCGCCTTTATTAATTGATTCTGTGCTGCTAATGGAAAGGAGAAATGCTCCCACAAGACCAGTTAGAACGCAAATCCAAGTCTTGGTGCTACTTTTTTTACCCATTAAAAGAGAGATGACTGGAACAAGAAGAATATATAAGGAAGTTATGAAACCTGCTTTTCCTGCTGACGTATAGGTTATGCCTTCTTGTTGTAAATTTGACGCTAAGGCTAAGAGTAGGCCACATATTAGAGAATCAATAATAAGAGATTTTATGTATTTCTTATCTCTCTTCTTAATTAATGGGATAAAAAGAGGAAGAAGCACAATTGCTCCTAAAATCATCCTTATTCCGTTATAGATAAAAGGGCCTAAAAGAGATGTTACTTGACTCTGTGCGACAAAAGCAAAACCCCAAATAAATGAAGTTAAAAGTAGTAAAAATGAGGAAACTGAAGATTTCATGAAATGGAGTTTATATTTACTTTAACTTTGTGTGAATATCTTTTTTGCGTTTTATTTTTATTTATAATAAAATGGATGTGGAGGTAAGAAATGTCTGATTATATGAATGGAACTGGTATTCAATACCATTTAAGAATAAAGAAAGGTGATGTTGGTAGATATGTTATTCTTCCAGGAGATCCAAAGAGAGTTCCGCTAATTGCTAAGTATTTAGATAATCCAACATTCGTTGCAGATTATAGGGAATTTGTTACATACACAGGTACACTTGATGGAGTGAAGGTAAGTGTTACTAGTACAGGTATTGGTGGACCTAGCGCATCTATTGCTATGGAAGAGCTTTATAAGTGCGGTGCAGATACCTTTATTAGAATGGGAACTTGTGGTGGAATTGCTCTCCCTGTTATTGGTGGAGATGTTGTTATTGCAACAGGTGCTGTAAGAATGGAAGGTACTAGCCGTGAATATGCACCAATTGAATTCCCAGCATGCGCTGATTATTCAGTAGTTGAAGCATTAAGAGAAGGAGCAAAGAAAGTTGGATGCAAATTCCACACTGGAATTGTCCAGTGTAAAGATAGCTTCTACGGTCAACATGACCCATCTATTATGCCTGTTAGTTATATGCTTGAAGAGAAATGGGAAGCTTGGAAGAGGCTAGGGGTTCTTGCTAGCGAAATGGAGAGTGCGGCACTCTTTACTGTTGCTTCTTTCTTAGGTGCTAGATGCGGAAGCGAATTCTTCGTTGTTGGAAATCAAGAGAGAGAAAAACTTGGAATGGATAACCCTAAACTACATGACGTAGATACTGCTATTAAAGTTGTTATCGAAGGTTTAAGATACTTAATCGAGCAAGACAAAAAAGAAGGAAAATAATAGTAGTCTTTACTTTTGATAAAAACTCAAGATGACCTAAGCTAGGTTTTTCTTGAGTTTTTTATTTAGTTGTAGAGGGAATAACCTTTGTCCAAGTAGTATTTTTTTCTCTCTTCAAGGAGAGAAGCCAAATCTTCATTTTCATTTGCTTCTCTTTCTATCTCTATAGTGAAAAGCTCAAGTCCGAGAGCTGTATATGCTTCTTGTAGCTTTTTTGATGGATGCATGCCTAAGTCTAGCTTAAAGCGTTCATCTTTGTAGCTTTTAACAGCATCTTCGGTTTTATATAGATAAATCTCATCTGTCTTTAAGTTTTTAATGATGCATATAGCTCTAATTTTATCTAATCTAAGAAATTCTTTTGGAATAGGCATTATAGGTTTCCTCTCTCATTTTTATATCTTTAAAAAAGTTAAATTTTAATCAAAAGATAGTAAAAATGTTCAAAATAAGTTTCAATTTTTATTTAGGTATACTTTCTTTTTGATTTTAGAACAAGTAAACTCTTATAGTGAGGTTTTTCTATAATGGAACAGCAGATTCAAGATTTAATAAACTCTATCAAGAAAGATGGTATTGATAGCGCAACAAGTGAAGGAAAGAAAATAATTGAAGAAGCTCAGAGCAAAGCTCAAGCAATTATCTCTGATGCTATGAAAGAAAGAGACAAAATGATTGCTGATGCTGAGAAAAAGCTTGAGGTTGAAAAAGAGAGCAGTATTGCTGCTGTAAAGATGGCTTCTCGCGATCTCTGTCTTTCTTTTAAGAGAGATGTAGAAAAGATTTTCCAGTCTATTCTTGATAAGAAAGTCAAGGAAGCTATGGATGCTTCATTATTAAGAGAGGTCTTAGCTACTGTTATTAAGGCTGAATTCTCATCAGATGTTGTTGTAACTCTTCCTCAAGAGAAACAGAATGAAATTACTCAATCTCTTGCGCAGGAACTAAGCAATGAATTAGAGCATGGTGTTTCTTTCGCATTCTCATCTTCTCTTTCTGGTGGTTTTAGAGTTGAAGATAAGGATGGAAAGGCTTATATAGACCTTTCTGATGATGAATGCACTAAGCTTTTATATCCATACATTTCATCTTCTATTAAAGATCTTATTTAAGGAGAAGTGTGGTGGCTGAGTACATCTATTTTGTTGCTTCTCTTCCTTCTTTATATGTTGATCGTGATAGTACGATTACATACAAAGCATTTATGGAAAGTGCAAAAGAGCAACTAAGTAAGACAGACTATTCTCTCTTGTGTAAGGCAACCTTCGATCATGAAAAGGAGAAGGTCCAAAATCATATTATTAAAGATTGGGATAGTTTTAATTACACGCTAAATGAATACTTAACCGAAGAAAGAGCAATTAAACTTGGTTTAAATGATCCAAAATATAAGGCTAAGTGTTCTGCGAATGAAAATGTTAAGAAGATTGCTCATAGAATTGTAAACCTTTCAAATCCACTAGAGGCAGAAAAAGAAATACTTAATGAGTATTTTGCTTTTCTCTTATCTCATCCTGTACAGTCACAGTTTTCATTAGACGCCCTTATTGTTTATGGGCTTCTTTTACAGATTAAAGAGAGAGTAAATGCATTTAGTAAAGAAAAAGGAAAGGCTGAGTTTGATCGTCTTTACAATGATATTAGAAAAGATATTTCTCTAAGGAGTAGCTATGAACTATAAATCTGGCCATGTTGTTGGCGTCAACGGCAACTTGGTTAAAGTCGCTTTTGACGATACTGTCATTAAAAACGAAGTAGGCTTTATTCTTGTTGGTGATGAAAGTTTAAAGGGTGAAGTTATTCGAATTGTTGACGGAGTTGCAGACCTACAGGTATATGAAGATACTACAGGTCTCTCTTGTGGAGATAAGGTTGAATTTACAGGCGAACTTCTCTCTGTTGAATTAGGTCCTGGCCTATTAACTCAGGTTTATGATGGTCTACAAAACCCACTCCCTCTTCTTGCTGAAAAGTGTGGCTTCTTCTTACAGCGTGGTGTTTATCTTGACCCAATCCCAAATAAAGAGTGGGATTTTACTGTTACAAGAAAGGTTGGTGACATTGTCTCTGCTGGCGATAGCTTTGGTACAGTTCAGGAGTTAATGTTTACTCATAAGATTATGGTTCCTTTTACTCTTAATGGAGAGTGGAAAATAACAAGCATTGTGCCATCTGGTAAATATAAGACTAAAGATACTCTTTGTGTTATTGAGAATAGTAAGGGACAGAAGAAAGAGCTCAGCATGATTATTACTCAGCCAGTTAAGGTTCCTATTAAGGCATACAGCGAAAGAGTAAGACCTGATGAGCCAATGGTCACAAAGATCAGATTGATTGATACATTCCTTCCTGTTGCTAAGGGTGGTACATATTGTATTCCTGGACCATTCGGTGCTGGTAAGACTGTATTGCAGCACTTAACAAGTAAGAACGCTGATGTTGATATCGTAATTATTGCAGCATGTGGAGAAAGAGCAGGAGAAGTTGTTGAAACTCTAAAAGAATTCCCTGAGTTAATCGACCCAAAGACAGGTCGTTCTCTTATGGAAAGAACAATTATCGTATGTAATACATCTTCAATGCCTGTTGCAGCCAGAGAAGCCAGCGTTTATACAGCTGTTACAATGGCTGAATATTATAGAAACATGGGCTTAGATGTTCTTCTTCTTGCAGATAGTACTTCTCGTTGGGCTCAGGCTATGAGAGAGATGAGTGGAAGACTTGAGGAAATTCCTGGAGATGAAGCATTCCCAGCATACTTAGAGAGTAGAATTGCTGAATTCTATGAAAGAGCTGGTAAGGTTAGACTTAAGGATGGCTCATTTGGTTCTGTTACAATTGGTGGAACAGTTAGCCCTGCCGGCGGTAACTTCGAAGAACCTGTTACACAGGCAACTCTTAAGGTTGTTGGTGCTTTCCATGGACTCTCAAGAGAGCGTAGTGATGCTCGTAAGTACCCAGCAATCGATCCATTAGATTCTTGGTCAAAGTACGATGGAATCATCCCAAAGAAGGATGTTCAGTATGCTTATTCCTTCGTTAAGAGGGGTAGTGAAGTTAACCAGATGATGAAGGTTGTTGGTGAAGAAGGAACAACTCTTGATGATTATATTGTTTATCTAAAGGGTGACTTCGTTGATTCTTGTTACTATCAACAGAACTCATTTGATCCAGTTGATGCAACTGTTTCAGTTGAAAGACAAAAGCATGTCTTTGCTCTTCTTCTTGAAATCTTGCGTGCAGACTTTGCTCTCTCTGATAAGAAAGAGGCAAGAAGCTTCTTTAACGCTCTTAGACAGCGCTTCTTGGACTGGAATGGTACAAGTGAGAAAAAAGAAGAATATCAGACAATAGAAAAAGACATTAGGTCTTTCTTCTCAGCTAAGGTGAGGTAAGTGATGCAGAAGGTATATAAGAAAATAGAGTCAATTATCGGTAACGTCATCACAGTCAAAGCCGATGGTGTAAAGAGTGGTGACCTTGCTGAAGTTGTTAGTGAAAGAGGTACTAGCTACGCAAACGTCATTAAGCTTGATGGAGATTTAGTATCACTTCAGGTATTTAGTGGTTCAAGTGGTATTTCAACAGATGATTCTGTAAGATTCTTAGGCGTTCCTATGAGAGTAAGCTTCTCGGAGAACCTACTTGGACGTGTATTTGATGGTGCAGGTAAGCCTCGTGATAACGGACCTGAGCTTGATGATAATATGGTTAAAATTGGTGGACCATCTGTTAACCCTGCTAAGCGTATTATTCCTAGAAATATGATTAGAACAGGTATTCCTATGATTGATGTATTCAATACTCTTGTTGAATCTCAGAAGTTACCTATCTTCTCAATTTCAGGAGAACCATATAACGCATTGCTTGCTCGTATAGCTATGCAGGCAGAAGTTGATATCATCGTTCTTGGTGGAATGGGATTAAAGTATGATGACTATCTATTTTTTAAAGATACACTTGAAAAATCTGGTGCTTTAAGCAGAACAGTTATGTTTATTCATACTGCTTCTGACCCAACAGTTGAATGTACTCTTGTTCCAGATTTATCTCTTGCTGTTGCTGAGCAGTTTGCTCTTCAGGGTAAGAAGGTTCTTGTACTTTTGACAGATATGACTAACTTCGCCGATTCTTTAAAAGAAATGGCAATTACAATGGACCAGGTTCCATCTAACCGTGGTTACCCTGGAGACCTATATTCTCAGCTTGCTTCTAGATACGAAAAGGCTGTTGACTTCGAAGGGGCAGGAAGTGTAACAATTTTAGGTGTTACAACAATGCCTGGTGACGATGTTACTCACCCAATTCCAGATAACACAGGTTATATCACTGAAGGTCAGTATTACCTTAAGGGTGGTAGAATTGAGCCATTTGGATCACTTTCAAGATTAAAGCAAAATGTTAACTCATCAACACGTGATGACCATAGAGCTTTAATGGATGGTATGATTAAGCTTTACTCTTCATATAAAGATTCTCTTGAAAAGAAGAGCATGGGCTTCCAGATGTCAGATTGGGACGAGAAGCTTCTTAAGTATGGTGCTTTATTTGAGGAAAAGCTTATGGATCTTTCTGTAAACATTCCACTCGAAGAGGCTCTAGATACGGGTTGGCAGATTTTAGCTGAGTGTTTCGATAAAGAAGAAACTCTCTTAAAGTCTGATTTAATTGCTAAGTATTGGCCAAAGAAGGACTAAGGAAGAAGAAGCGTGGCTAAGTTAAAACTGACAAAGAATGAGCAAAAGAAACAGAAAGATAGCCTAAAGCAATATTGTCGTTATCTTCCAACTCTTCAGCTAAAAAAGCAGCAGCTCCAAGTTGTCATTAGACAATGCGAAAGAGAGATAGAAGAGGTGAGAGAAGAACAGAATAAGGCTAAGGCTCAAATTGACTCTTGGATTGCAGTTTATGGCGAAAATAGTCAATTTAGTTCTGCTCATTCTATTGGTAATCTTATTTCTATCAAGGAAATAAATATTACTAGAGGCAACGTTGCTGGTGTTAATGTTCCAGTCTTTAATTCATTGGAATTTAATGACATCAGTTACGATTTGAGAAGCTATCCACTTTGGGTAGATAGTGCTCTTTTTGCCCTTAGAGATATTGCCAAGTATGACGCTATTGTGTCTGTCCTTGAGGAAAGAATTAGGGTCTTAGATAAGGAATTGAGAACTACAACTCAGAGAGTTAATCTCTTTGAGAAGGTTAAAATTCCTCAGACTAAGGAGAATATTAGAGTTATTGGCATCTATCTACAGGATCAACAGACTAGTGCTGTTGTAAGAGGTAAGATTGCTAAGAAGAAAATGGTGAGGGTTAGCTAAATGATAGTTGAAATGAAAAAAGTCACCATTCTTTCTGAGCAAAAGAGGAAGAAAGAGGTTATTTCATCCCTTAGAAGATTTGGCCTTGTTCATGTTGAGGATGTTGTGAATAAAACATCTTCCACTCTTTCTTTGGAAAATGCTAATGACACATATAACAAAGTTGTAAGTTTTCTTGATGGGTTTGTCGATAAAAAGAATCCAGTAAAGAGCGTATCTATTGATAAAGACAAGATAGATGAGGTTTGCTCTTCTATTAACTCTCTTATACAGGAAGAGGCTAAGTTGAATGAAAGAAACAGAAGTCTCAATAGTGAAGTCGATAGAATAAAGCAATTCGGAAACTTTGATCCTAAAGAGATTGAAAAGCTAAAGGGTGAGGGCATTAATCTTTCATTCTACTTTGTTGGAAAGAAAGAAAAGTTAGCTATTAGAGAGAATAAGGACGTAACATTTGTTTCTGTCAAAACAGATTCAACTAACGATTGTGTCTGTCTTATTAACTCTTCTATACCTCAAGGTATTGCAGCGACAGAAATTGTTATGCCAACCACATCATTGCTTTCAATGGAAGACGAGCTATTTATCAACAAGAAGAGAATTGAAGAGATTAATTCAATCTATAAAGAGAGCATTTGTTATTGTGATAGCATAAAATCTCAGATTAAAAAGAATGATGAGGAAATATTCTATCTAAGGGTAACAGATACAGCTAAGGATGTAGATTCAGTTACTTATATCTCTGGCTATATCCCAGCTGAAAAGATTGATGAGTTTAAGTCATTTTGTACTTCTAATAAGCTTGGTTATCTCATCGATGATCCAAAAGATGAGGAAAATCCACCAACGCTATTAAAGCACAAAGGCTTTATAAAGTTCGTTCAGCCTCTCTACGATGCATTAGGTCTTGTTCCAGGCTATAGAGAAAAGGATATTTCTGTATACTTTTTAGTTTTCATGTCTCTCTTTACAGCTATGATTTTAGGTGATGCAGGATATGGCTTGATTCTTTTCTTGTGTGGAATATTGCTAAATGTAAAGAGTAAAAAGTGTTCAGATATGAATGCTCTATTATATCTCTTTAGTGGGGCGACAATTGTTTGGGGTGCAATAACTGGAACTTGGTTTGGTTCTGAGTTGATTCTTGAAAAACTTCCATTCTTGAGAATCTTTGTTATTCCAGGATTAACGAACTTCCCAGCATTATTTAATATGGACGCTAACCTAGTACAGAATAATGTTATGACATTCTGTTTCTCTGTTGGAGCAATACATCTTTCTCTTGCTCGTGCAATTTGTATTTTCGACAAGATTAAGAGCAAAGATTTATCACTTCTTGCAGATTTCGGTTGGCTTATGAATACAGTGCTATTGTATCTACTATCGTTGTACCTAGTTGTGCATGCAACAGTTCCACTTGGTACAATTGCACTTGGTGTAGGAATTGGCTTTGTTCTTGTATGTTTATTTGGTTCAGTAGAACCAGATAAGCCATTAGGACAGGGTATAAAGGAGTCTCTTGGTAGCTTCTTTACTAACTTCCTTGATACTATTTCATGTTTCTCCAACGTAATGAGTTACATTCGTCTCTTTGCTGTTGGACTAGCAAGTTTAGCTATTGCTCAATCATTTAATGGCATGGCTGAAGGGCTTATGAGTGGTTTTACTATTCCTTTCGGAATTTTAATTCTACTCTTGGGACATGGAGTAAACCTCATAATGGGATTTTTGTCTGTTGTCGTTCATGGCGTAAGACTTAATATCATGGAATTCTCCGGACAAGTAGGTGTCGAATGGTCTGGATACAAATATGAACCCTTTGCATTAAAGGGAGATAAAGAAAAAGAAGAAACTCAAAGGAGTTAAAGATGGATTACAGTTTCTTAATTTACATTGGTATGGTATGTGCACTCTGCTTTTCTGCAGTAGGCTCTGGTTTCGGTGCTGTTAAGGCTTCTCTCGCATCTGTTGGCGGTTGGAAGAAGTGTTACATCAATGGTAAGCAGGATCCATTTATCATGGTCGGTTTTGCAGGTGCTCCTCTTACACAGACTATTTATGGCTTCCTTCTATCTAACTTCATTTCAGCAAAGTTAGCAACTCCAACACTTAGCTATGGCATTATGTCACTTTGTATTGGTATCCTTGCAGGTGCTGTTATTGGTATCTCAGCTCTCTTCCAGGGTAAGGTTGCAGCATCAAGTGCTGATGCTTTAGCTGAAACAGGAAAGGGTACAGCTAAGTACTTCATCGTTATTGGTATTATTGAAACAGTAGCTCTCTTCACACTTGTATTCAGCTTACTTATTCTCAATAACTAATAATTTGTTTATATTTACTAGGCACCTTCGGGTGCCTTTTTCTTTCGCTACGAATTGGAAAAAAAGCGCTATTTTGCTAGACTACAGGAATGCTAAAAGAGAAGATTGTAAACTTAAAAAAATATTACTCTTTAGATCATGAATTATCTAAGTTGAATTTAGATAATCTCAATAATGCAAAGATTAGTAATACATTTATGGTAGATAAGAATCACAGTAAGCTTTTCATAGTAGAAAAGGGAGAAGCTAATTGTGCGACAAGTTGGCGTGATAACGAAAATAATCGTGAGGTTACTGGCGTTATTAACGCAAAAGAAGGTGAGTTCGTACTCTATCTTCCAGGTGAGCCTTATGTTGTGAGGTATAATCCTGGTTCTGTCGTGAAGGAGGCATAGATGTATTCTAAAAAGAGTGCTTTTGTTAGAGGGCTAGAACTAGGAGGAAGTGCTCCAGTTAGAGTTCAAACAATGTATGATGATGTTATTAAGGGAGTTAACCCTGAGGAGATTGTCAAAAAGATAAATCTTCTTACTTCTCAAGGTTGTGATTTAATAAGATTCAGCTATGTAAGCTCTCTTGATAAAGACAATTTTAAATACATAACAGCACATTCTCCAATTCCTGTTGTTGCTGATATTCACTTTGATTATAAAATGGCTCTTGAAGCTTTAGATTGCGGTGCCGATAAAATAAGAATTAATCCAGGTAATATTGGTGAAAAATGGAAGACTAAGCTAGTTGTAGAGAGAGCAAAGGAGAAGAGTGCATGTATTCGTATTGGTCTTAATACAGGCTCTCTTCCGAAGAATACTGGAGAGAAAGACGAAGTAAAGTTGATGGTAGACACTGCTTTAGAGTATATTTCAGATTTCGAAGCATGGGGCTTCAATAATATAGTTGTCTCTCTCAAGAGCAGTGACATAAATAAGACAATGGAGAGTGCTCGACTCTTTTCTTCCTTTTCTGATTATCCATTACATATAGGTGTAACAGAGGCAGGAAACGCAATAACTAGCTCAGTTCGCTCTACTTGGGCCCTTGGAAATCTTCTTAAAGAACATATTGGAGATACAATGAGAGTCTCCATAAACGGAAAATGCGAAGATGAGGTTTTGGCTGCAAATGAAATATTGCGTGCTCTTGGCTTGAAGAAAGGCGGAGTAAGAATAATTGCATGTCCTCGTTGTGGCCGTCATACCTTTGATAGCATAGGATTTTTAGAGAGAGTCCAACCTAGACTTTTATCACTTAAAAAAGATATTTCTGTTGCTGTAATGGGTTGCTCTGTAAATGGGCCAGGAGAAGCTCATAGTGCAACGTATGCAGTAACGGGTAATGGACGAAAGGTCTTCATCTATAAAAATGGAAAGCTATACAAAACTGTAGACAACATAGATGAAGCTGATAATGCGCTTTTCGAGGCAATTGAGAATGACAGATAAGATAATTATAAAGGGAGCAAGGGAGCATAACTTAAAGAATATTGACATAGAAATACCAAAGAACAACTTAGTTGTTATTTCTGGATTGTCTGGGTCAGGTAAGAGCTCTCTTGCTTTTGATACAATCTTTGCAGAAGGACAACGCAGATATATGGAGTCATTATCTTCATATGCTCGTATGTTCCTTGGACGACTTGAAAAACCAGATGTTGATAGTATCGAAGGCCTTAGTCCAGCTATAGCAATAGAACAAAAATCTACTAATCGTAACCCTCGTTCAACTGTTGGTACTGTTACTGAGATTTATGACTACTACAGACTTCTTTGGGCAAGACTGGGCGAAGTATATTGTCCTAAGTGTGGAAGAAGAATAACAGAGGTAAGCGTCGACCAGATTATTGATTTTATCTTCTCTCATCCTGAAGATGGTAAGCTTATTATTCTTTCTCCTATTGCTAGGGGAAAGAAAGGTGAATTTAAAGCAACACTAGAGAATGCAAAAAAGACAGGCTATTCCAAGGTTGAGATTGATGGCACACTCTATAGCTTAGAAGATAATTTGCCATCTTTAGAGAAGAATATTAAACACAACATCTCAATTGTAGTTGATAGAGTTAAGAACAATAAAAACGCTCGAACTCGTATAAGCGAAGCTGTCGAAAAAGCAGCAGAGATGAGTGGTGGGTTAATTGAAGTAAATTATATAGATGAGAAAGTAAGAGAGCTTTACAACGAAAAGAACAGTTGTCCTGACTGTGGTATTGCAATTGGAAAGATTGAGCCAAGGCTATTCTCTTTTAACTCTCCACTTGGTGCATGTCCTGAATGTAATGGACTTGGATATAAAGAGGAATTTGATCCAGATAAAATTATTCCAGATAAGACTCTTTCATACTCCGAAGGGGGCATTGCAACACATAGCCCTACAGCAAAGACATATCGTAGTGCTCTTGAAGCTTTATATACGCATTACGGCTTTACTCTAGATACTCCATTGTGTGACTTGCCAGATTGGTTTATGGATATTGTCCTCTATGGTGGAGGAGATACTATTAGCTATAGTTATACTTCCAGCAATGGAACACGATACCATCAAAACAAAGCTTATGAAGGAATTATACCTGAACTAACTAGACGAAAGAAAATGACAGATAGCATGAATATGGTTACCTTTTATGAGAACTATATGAGTGAGATAACCTGTTCATCTTGCCATGGAAATAGACTAAAAAAAGAAGCTCTTTCTGTTAAAATTGCAGGCTTAAATATTATCGATGCGACAAAGATGAGCGTTAAAGAGTCTCTTTTTTTCTTCAATAATTTAAAGCTAACAGATACTCAAAAGGAAATTTCGTCTCAGATTTTAAAAGAGATAGTCTCTCGACTTGTCTTCTTAAATGATGTTGGGCTAGGGTATCTTACTCTATTTAGAGGTGCACAAACTTTAAGTGGAGGTGAGGCTCAAAGAATTAGACTTGCAACGCAAATTGGCTCGGCACTCTCTGGTGTTTTATATGTTCTAGATGAACCATCAATTGGTCTGCACCAAAGAGATAACCAAAGGTTAATTGATACGCTAAAGAAACTAAAGAGCTTGGGCAATACAGTTCTTGTTGTCGAGCATGATGAAGATACAATAAGAGAAGCTGACTATGTTGTCGATATGGGACCTGGAGCCGGCGTAAATGGTGGCTATGTTATTGCTCAAGGAAGACCAGAAGATATAGAAAAGAATCCTTCTTCTATTACTGGTCAATTCTTATCTGGCAAAGAAACAATAGCTGTTCCTTATCCGAGAAGAAAAGGAAATGGCAAATCTATATTCATTAAGGGGTGCAAGAAGAATAACTTAAAGAATATTGATGTTGAAATTCCACTTGGCAAGTTTGTCTGTATTACTGGTGTCTCAGGCTCTGGTAAATCAACATTTCTTAATGAAATCTTTGTTCCAGCGGTCAAGAGATATCTAACAAAGAAGAAAGAGAAATTTGATGGCTATAAGTCAATTGTCGGTTTAGAGAATATCGATAAGCTTGTTGCAATTGACCAAACTCCAATTGGAAGAACTCCACGTTCTAATCCAGCAACATATATTGATCTCTTTACGCCTATTAGAGAGCTCTATGCAACACTTCCAGAGAGTAAAGCACGTGGTTATACAGCTGGACGTTTCTCATTTAATGTCCCAGGTGGAAGATGTGAAAACTGCTCAGGAGATGGAACAATAAAGATAGAAATGCACTTTCTTTCAGATGTCTATGTTAAGTGTGATGTTTGCGATGGCAAAAGATATAACAAGGAGACACTTAGCGTAACTTATAAAGGTAAGACTATTAGCGACGTACTCGATATGACAGTAAGCGAGGCTTACGAATTCTTTATCCATCATCCGAAAATAAAGAGAAAATTACAGACGCTAATGGATGTAGGACTTGACTATGTTACTCTTGGTCAAAGTGCTTTAACTCTAAGTGGAGGAGAGGCGCAAAGAGTAAAGCTAGCTTTAGAGCTTTCGAAAGTCCAAACTGGTAAGACATTATACATATTAGATGAACCAACAACAGGCTTGCATTTCTTTGATGTAAAGAAACTTTTAGAGGTCTTAAATAGACTTGTAGACGAAGGAAATACAGTTGTTGTTATTGAACATAATTTAGATGTTATTAAGGTTGCTGACCATATAATAGATCTAGGTCCTGAAGGTGGAGATGGAGGTGGAAAGATAGTTAAAGTAGGAACACCTGAAGAAGTTAGTCTTTCACCAGAGAGTTTTACAGGTTATTATCTTAAGAAGTATTTGAAAAAATAGTGAAAAAAAGGTTATTTGTTCTATTAAATCTATTTCTATTTCTTATTTTTTCGCTCTCTGCGCTGAGCTTAGAGACAATTTATTATGCTTCCTCTCCTTCATTAAAAAAGATGGCAGAGGCAAGGGGGCTAGATTCTTCCCTTACCGATGATGAGATAAGAAGTGAGCTCTATTCTTTTTATGGCTATGAGAGTGTCGACATTACTCCTGAAGCAACCGAAGAAGAAACAGGTGAAGATGAAAACAAGAGTTACACACTCTCTATTAGATCTGCCGAGAATGTTAAAAGCACAGGAGATGTTCTAACTCTTAGTGGTAATGTTGTCATAGATTTTATCTATAACAATGAAGCAAAAAAGACCCTCTCTTCTTCAACAATAATTGTTGATAGCTCAACGAAAAAGCTAGTTGCGCTAGGAAATGCAAAGTATAGCGATGAGAATACCGACGCAGGAATAAAGGAAATTAATGCCGATATTCTTACTGTCATGTGGGCAGATAAAGATATATACATAACAAATGGAACAACAATAACAGAGAGAGAAAACAGCGAAAAAAAGAAAGTTAACTTCTATACATCTGGCAATAAGCTATCTTATTTGAATGAAGGTGCGATTATATTTGATGATGGTTACATTACATCAAATCCAAAGACTGCTTACTCATCAATTTCCGCTAAAAGCATCTTAATTTTGCCTGGTCAAGATATGTTCCTTTCTGGCTCAACATTTAATATAGGGCGAGTTCCGATTATCTATCTTCCATTCTTTTTCTTTCCTGGATCCAAGATTTTAGGTAATCCATCTTTTGGTTTTTCTTCAACAAAAGGTGCTTTTTTAAATACAACGTTTGAACTTTTAGGTGAATATCCTAAGCTATCAAATACAGATGAAGATTCTTCATTTTCAAGCCTATTAAAGAGTCCAAGTAAAGATAATAATCTTGTCTTAAATGGCTATTACTATTCTAATGAAGATAGCTCTGATACTAATAATAGCTTTGCTTCTCGAACAAAGAGCTATCTAGCGCTAATAGTAGATAGCTACAAGGGAGGAAACTCAACGACGCTTCCTCTTGGAGGAGTACACGTTGGCTTAGACGGAGAGATTAATCTCTTCGATAAACTTAAAATAGTTATTTTTACAGGTCTTGCATCTCCAAAAGAAAAGAATGGTATATTAAGGTACTATGGTAAAAACAGCTTAAGTTTTTCAGGCTATGGCTTATCACTATCTTTAACTTTCCCATATTATTCAGACAGAACAGTTTTAAATGATTATGGCAATAGACTCACTGGTTTCTCCTACGGTCCACTCCTTGGAGGAAAGTCTACTTTTCCAAATGATTATAGTCAGAGCATTTCCTCTTTTAATAGAAACTTGAATCTATCTTTTAATCTTCCTTCTCTCATTATTATTCCTTTTGTTTCTTCGTTTAGCATAAAAAAGCTATCAATTGAAAGCTCATACAGTATTTCGTCAGATAATAAAACAACACTAGATTCTTATTCTCTTCCAATCTTTTCTCTTTCTTTAAATGGAACGCTTTTGTCTCTTGAATCTAAAGAAAAAGAAAGAAAAGAGGAAAAGGAAGAAGCTACTGTAAGCGAAGAAGAAAAGAAAGAAATAACAAAAGAAGAAAAAGCGCTTCTTCTTTCGCTTTATAGTGAAAGTAGCAAAAAAAGAAGTTCAAGTAGTAGCTCGAATAAATCTAAGCTTAATCTTACATACTCTTTAACTGAAGATTTTTCTAATAAAGTAAACTATAAAAATAAAGAGAAAAATCAGGGAAGAGTGATGTCTTCAACATATGTTAAAGTTGGCTTAAATGGAAACATTGGCTCTCTAATTAGCATCTCTAATACTTTCTCTTCGTCTCTTAACTACACTAAGGATTCCACATTTTTAGATGATAAGTGGAATAAGACAATTAAGAGTAATCCAGTTAATACCTTTAAAGCCTCAATTGATTTTTTAGGTTTAACTTATAATCTTTCCTTTAAGCCTTTCGACTACAAAGAGGAAGAGGGTAATAATAAAGAAAAGGAAGTTGTCCTTTCAAAATTTGATTTCTCTAAAGAATATATAAAAACACATAACATAAGTATTTCGAAATCTATCGATAGCGTTATTGGTACTTTCAGTGGCTCAATTAGCTATAATCTTCCTCCACTAGACGGAAGCTTAACGCCAACAATTAAGTGGAGCAAAGACAGCTTCTCTTCTTCTTTGTCTTGGCTTTTTAAAGAGGAGAATGGAGAATTTAAAAAGGATTTATTGAAACTCACTCTTCAGTATTCTTCTACATACTTTATTCTATCGAATACGAATAGCTATCAGACAAATAAAATAAGTGAAGAGGGCTACCTTTTGCCACTTTCTTCAGCTTTAGTTTTAAGAGCTCAAACAAAAGATAAGAAGTACTACATAGAAGAAAGTGTAGCAGGAGATGGTTCTGTTCCAGGCTTTTTGAAGAGTTCAACTACAACTCTAGGATTATCTGATATATCATTTTCATATAAAATGAGTAAGAATAATGAAAATGTCTTCAAAACAGATTCATTTTCTCTTAAGTCGAATATAAATAGTCTCTCTTATTCATTATGGAAAAATAGATTATATTTTTCATTTTCACTCGACTCAACTATATATATAGATGCCCTAAACAAAGCTAAGTCATACTTTACTATGAAGCCATCTGTTATATTCTCAATAGCTGAATTTATCGATGTTAAGTTCTCATTTACAACTCAAAACAATAAGCTTGGCTCATACTTTGATAAAGACAAGTTCTCATTTGGCTTAATGTGTGAAGATTTATTAAGAAGTATAGACTTCTTTGGAAATGGAAGAAGCAACACATTCTTCATTCTGCAATCTTCATCAATTGAAGTTACTCATTATATGGAAGACTGGAATTTAAATTTTAAGTATTACACATCATTTAATAGACATACCGATGGCAACAAGACAACTTATTCACTAATGCCAGCTTTTTCGATATATCTATCATGGAATACAATGCCTGATTTGAAAGTAGAAGAAAATTGGGTTATGGAATCTAATAATAGTGTTAATACTTGGAAAAGGAAGTAGAAGAAATGGCTCAAACATATGTATTTTCTGATGGAATGGCTGAATTAATTCTTGGCCCTAATGATAGAAATCTAAGCTATCTTGAGCTTATTCTTGGTTCTGATATTTCTCTTAAAGGCAACACAATTACTCTTTGGCGTAATAATGCAATCTTTATTCCATTGATGGAAAAGCTTGAAAATGTTGGAAAAGAGAGAGGCGTACTTGGCGAAGGCGAAATATATATGGAAGCTCAAAGTATTGAGCAAGTTGATTTAGAAACAAAAGAAGAGAAAAAAGAAGAAAAAAAGGAAGTTATTAATGTTTTGGGTAAGAGCGTTTGGCCTAAAACAAAGACCCAGAGAGAGTTTATCTCTGCGCTCTTTTCGTCAACGCTTGTCTTTGCTTCAGGTCCTGCTGGAAGTGGAAAGACATTTCTCTCAATTGCCTATGCATTAGAAGAGGTCTTTTCTGGACGAAAGAATAAGATTGTTTTAACTCGCCCTGTTGTAGAAGCTGGCGAATCTCTTGGCTTTCTTCCTGGAGATTTAACGCAAAAGCTAAATCCATATCTAAGGCCGTTATATGATGCAATGGATCTTCTTCTTAATCCACAACAGATAAAAAGACTTGAAGATAATGGAACAATTGAGATAGCTCCTCTTGCATATATGAGAGGTAGAAGCCTAAACAATAGTGTCGTAATATTAGATGAAGCTCAAAATACTACTTCTGGACAGATGAAGATGTTCTTAACAAGATTGGGCGAATCAAGCGTGGCGATTGTCAATGGCGACCCAACTCAGATAGACTTACCACGTAAGAGTGAAAGTGGCTTTGTTGAAGCTATAAAGATTCTAGATGGAATAGAGGGCCTCAGTGTGGTAAGATTTACCCATCGCGACACAGTTAGGTCGAGAATTGTAAGGGAGATAGTTAAAGCTTATTCCTTGGAGGAGAAGAATGAATAAGGGTAAAAGTAAGAGAATTGATTTCAAAGTTTTTTCTCGCGGACAGCTTACTGCTTTTATTTCGTTGATGGTAATATGTCTTGTTTTAGCTTCTGCTATTCCTATTCTTCTTTCTTCAAATATGCTTTTTTCCTTAAAGACAAGTAAGGACTATAAAGCAAATGAATTAAGTGATGAAGACTTAATTAGCCCAATTTCTTTTTCGTATATAGATGAAGAGGCAACAGAGAAGAAGAGAGAAGAGGAGGCTAATAAGATTAATCCTTATTTTACCTACTCATATGCTTCTACTCTAACAATGAGTACTAAAGCAGATATTATATATAATTATCTTGTTAATGGAAAAGAAATTACAGATGATTCACTATTGTCTATCTATGATGTTTTATCTGAAATTTCAAGTGATAAAGACAAATGCGTAAAAGAAGCTGCAATTATCAGAGAGACTATTGATTATTTCATCTCTGAAGGTATCTTTTCTATTAACGATATTACCTACCTTTTACAGGAAGGTAAGAATGAAATATATGTCAATCAATCTAAGGAATTTCCATATACGCTAAGTGGTAAAACACTTAGTCTTAATGACTTAATTGTTGATAATTCCCTTAGCTCATATATTAATCAATTCTTAGTTCAAAACTATCCTAATTATGACTTTTTAGATTTGAAGATCATTACTGATATTGTAGAGAATGTTTTAGAGGCAAATATTTTTTATGATGAAGTCTTCACTTCAAATATGGTAACAAATGCAAGACTAAGTGTTGAGCCTGTTGTATGTACAGTAGAGAAGGGCGATTACATTTTAAAAATCGATACACTTGTTACACCTGAACAGATTCATACTTTAGAAGTACTAAACTCTAAGAGAGTAACAGGAATGTCTTTCTTCTCTGCACTTCCTCGTTTCTTGCTTATTTTGTTTGTCTTAGCAATATGGTTCTATTTTTCTGTTGGTCTAATTCCATATGACTACAGAAAAGCTCAATACTCAATCATATCGTTAGCAATTTTTGCTGTATCACTACTAGTTGGTTTTGTCTGTGCTTGGCGAATAATTTCTTATGGTTTTTATAACTTCGATAGCATAATGCCATTCTTACTTGTTGGCATGATTGGCGTTTCTATTACGAACAATTTTTCCTATGGACTAGCAAACATAATAGCGCTAGCTAGTATGTATACGCTTTGGCCAAATAGTACATTTGCCTCTCTGTTTTACTATGTATTATGTGGTTTTATCGTAAACTATTATATAATGAGGAATAATGGAAGATTCCAAACAATTGCTACTTGCTTTAAGTGCATATTGTTTACAGTTTTAATTACATTGTTCTTCTCATTCTTAAACAATCTTTCTTTAACAGAGAATATTTTCTCTTGTTTGGCAATGGCTGTTAATGTTGTACTTGCTTTCATTCAATACGCTGTCCTGCTTCCTATTTTAGAGCATATTTTTAACATTCCAACAAAGCAGCGTCTTAATGAGCTAGCATATACTGATAACGCAATTCTTAATCAGTTAAGCCAAGTTGCCCAGGGAACATATAACCACGTAAAGAATGTTTCCGATTTAGCATATGCCGGAGCAAAGGCTATCGGCGCTAATGCCGAATTAGCTTTAGTTGGCGCAAGATACCATGATATTGGAAAGATGGTACACCCTGAATACTTTGTTGAAAATCAGAGCGATAAGAATGCACATGATAGCATCTCTACTCAACTCTCTCGTTCAATTATTAAAAGCCACGTTAGACTTGGTACTGAAAAGGGTAAGGAGATTGGTCTTCCTCAAGAAGTATTGGATATTATTGGTGAACATCATGGTAATGATATTATCCGCTTCTTCTATAATGAAGCTGTAAAGAATGCAGGAGAGAAGGATGTTGTTGTAAAAGAAGACTTTATGTATGACGGCAATATTCCATCTACTAAAGAAAGTGCTATTGTCATGCTATCCGATTGCGTAGAAGCTGCAACTAGAACAATCAAGAGACCTAACCACCAGAAATATGAAAAGTTTATTACCTCAATCTTTTCTGACAAGATTGCCCATGGTCAACTTGATAACTCTGGCTTAACGCTTACAGATTTGAAGATTCTTAAGCAAGCTTTCATTCCACCTCTACTAGGTAGAGACCACCATAGAATTAGCTATGATAACGATAAGGAGTAGTGTATGTACTACATTGAACCAGAAGATTTTCCTCTTCTTGATGAAGTAAAAGAAGCTTTGGATAAATTCTTGAAATATCTGCATGAAGAAAGAGATTTCTCTGTCTCTTTTGTTAGTGATGAAGAGATTAAAGAATTGAATAAAGAATATAGAGATATCGACGCTCCAACAGATATCTTGACTTTTAGGCTTGCAGACTCTGATGTTGATTTTCCACTAGGAGACGAAGAGGACAGTGAGATGGGCGATATTTTCATATCTATGGAGAGTATGAGACGAAACTCCAAAGAGTTTGGAGTTAGTGAAAATGAGGAACTCAGAAGGCTTTTACTCCATGGATTGTTGCATTTAAGAGGGCTAGATCATAAGAGTAATGATTTCTCAACTGAGCCCATGCTAGTTGAACAAGAAAAAATCCTTAAAGAGATTTTTTGATAATAATATATCAATAAGAATTATACAAAAATTAAAAATGTGTAAGAGAAGTCAGAAATATGGAGCAATCTTGCACATTTTTTATTGATAATTCTTTTGCTTTATTGCAATTTTAGAACAAATGTGTTAAAGCATACTTGCTTGTTTACGATAGTAATTTATCGAATAATCTTTGTTCTATTTAAGGAGAAATAAAAGATGAAAGTTGGTATTAACGGTTTTGGAAGAATCGGTCGTTTTGTTTTCCGTGCTGCAATGAGCCGCAAGGATGTTGAGATTGTTGGAATTAACGATCTTTGCCCAGTTGACTATCTTGCTTATATGCTTAAGTACGATACAATGCATGGTCATTTTGATGGAACAATCGATTGTGATATCGAGAAGTCTCTTTTAATTGTCAATGGAAAGAAGATCAGAGTTACAGCTGTTAAGGATCCTAAAGAATTAGCTTGGGATGCTGTTGGTGCTGAGTACGTTGTTGAATCAACAGGTCTTTTCCTCACAAAAGAAAAGGCTCAGGGTCATATTGATGCTGGTGCTAAGTATGTTGTTATGTCAGCTCCTTCTAAGGATGACACACCAATGTTTGTTTGTGGTGTTAATGAAAACACATATGTAAAGGGAACACAGTTTGTTTCTAACGCTTCTTGTACAACTAACTGTCTTGCTCCTATCGCTAAGGTTCTTAATGATAATTTTGGAATCGTTGATGGTCTTATGACAACTGTTCACTCAACAACAGCTACACAGAAGACAGTTGATGGTCCAAGCATGAAGGATTGGAGAGGTGGTAGAGCTGCTAGTGGTAACATTATCCCATCTTCAACAGGTGCTGCTAAGGCTGTTGGTAAGGTTATTCCTTCTCTCAATGGAAAGCTCACAGGTATGTCAATGAGAGTTCCTACTCTTGATGTTTCTGTTGTTGACCTTACAGTAAACCTTGCAAAGCCAGCTACATATGCTGAAATTTGTGAAGCTATGAAGAAGGCTAGTGAAGGCGAGCTCAAGGGTATTCTTGGCTACACAGAAGATGCAGTTGTTTCTTCAGACTTCCTCGGTGATACAAGAACAAGTATCTTCGATGCAAAGGCTGGTATTGCTTTAACAGATACATTTGTTAAGGTTGTTTCTTGGTATGATAACGAAATTGGTTATTCTAACAAGGTTCTTGACTTAATTGCACATATGAAGAAGGTTAACGGCTAATAATGAGTCGTTAGACTAATTATGAGGCCTGTCTCCCAGAAGAGCAGGCCTTTTTATCCTTAAAGGAGAATAAAATGGTACTTAATACAGTTAAAGATGCATGTTTAAAGGGAAAAAGAGTCTTAATCAGAGTTGATTTCAACGTACCTGTAAAAAATGGTGTTGTTACAGATAATACAAGAATTAAAGCTGCACTTCCTACAATTAATTACATTCTTAATGAAGGTGCTAGCTTAGTTGTTATGAGCCACTATGGCAGACCAAAAGGACAGAAGAATCCAGATTTCTCAATGGCTCCAATCAAAGATGAATTTGAGAAGCTTTTAGGAAGAAAGGTTACTCTTGCTCCAGATGTAATTGGACCAGAAGTAGAGAAGGAAGTTGCTGCTCTTAAGCCAGGTGATGTTCTTCTTCTGGAAAACGTAAGATTCTACAAGGAAGAAGAAGCAAACGATCCTGCATTTGCTAAAGAATTAGCAAAGTATGGTGATATTTATGTTAACGATGCATTTGGAACAGCTCATAGAGCTCATGCTTCAACAGAAGGTGTTTCACATTATCTTCCATCCTATGCTGGCTTCCTTATTGAAAAAGAAGTTAAGTTCATGGCTCCACTTTTGGAAAATCCAGAGCATCCATTTGTTGCAATTATTGGTGGTAGTAAAGTATCTAGCAAGATTAGTGTTCTCAAGAGCCTTGTTAAGACATGTGATACTATCGTAATTGGTGGTGGCATGGCATACACATTCCTTAAGGTCTTAGGACATAAGGTTGGTAAGAGCTTAGTTGAAGACGATTACCTCTCAACAGCTAGTGATTTCCTCGCTGCTGCAAAGGAGAAGGGCGTTAAGGTAATTCTTCCTGTTGACCATCTCTGTGCTGAAGCTTTCGACGAGAATGCTAAGAGCGTTTATGTTGATGGTGTTGATATTCCAGATAACCTCATGGGACTAGATATTGGCGATAAGACAGTTGCTTTAATTGTTGATGCTTTGAAGGATGCAAAGAGTGTTGTATGGAATGGTCCAATGGGCGTATTCGAGTTTGCTCAGTTTGCTCAGGGAACAGAGAAGGTTGCTAAGGCTCTAAGTGAATCAAAGGCTATTACAGTTGTTGGTGGTGGTGACTCTGTTGCTGCAATCAATAAGTTTGGTCTTGCATCAAAGATTAGCCACGTTTCAACAGGTGGTGGTGCTTCTCTCGAATTCTTAGAGGGCAAGGAACTTCCTGGTATCAAAGCATTGGAAAAAAAAACTGAAAGAAGAACATATATAGCTGGAAACTGGAAGATGAATATTCTTCCATCAGAGGCAAAAGTATATGCAAAGAAACTCAGTGAAGCATATAAAGAGAAGGGTTGTGATTGCCGTTTCATGATTGCTTGTCCATTTGTTGATCTTCCATATGTTGTTGAAGCTGTTAAGGGTAGTGATGTAATTGTTGCTGCAGAGAACATGGCTGATCATACTGAAGGTGCTTACACAGGTGAAGTATCTCCATTAATGCTTAAGGATATTGGGGTAAATACTGTTATTCTTGGACATAGTGAAAGAAGACAGTACTATGGCGAAACAAACGAGGTAGTTAACAGAAAGGTTCTTCTCGCACTTAAGGAGAACATGGAAGTTGTACTCTGTGTTGGCGAAACATTAGAAGAAAGAGAGAGTGGAAGACTTGAAAAGGTACTTTCTGAACAGCTTTCTGTTGGTCTTAAAGATGTTAAGAATGAAGAAATGTCTAAGATTACCATTGCTTATGAACCAGTATGGGCAATAGGAACAGGAAAGACAGCAACACCTGAAGATGCAGATAATGCACATGCATTTATACGTTCTACAGTTGCTTCTTTGTTTACAAAAGATATTGCAGAAAAGCTAATAATACAGTATGGTGGTTCTGTTAAGGCTGAAAATGTGAAGGCGTTGATGGCCAAGGAAAATATCGATGGAGCACTCGTTGGTGGAGCTTCACTTTCAGTCGAAAAGTTCCTTCCTATCATGGCCTATAACAAATAATTAGAGGTAGTGAAATGGGTGTTTTAGGAATTATCCTACTAGTTGTATTTTGTATTGTTGCTTTACTTCTTTTGTTCTTGGTTACAATCCAGGGCGAAGATAGTGTAGGACTCGGTAGTGTCTTTGGTGGAAACTCTGATTCTGCTTTTGGAAGTGGAACATCTGGATTCTTAACAAAGATTACAGCTATTCTTGCTGTTGCTTTCATGATTCTTTCTCTTGTTGTTGCACTTGTTAACAAGTCTAGTGAATCTGAAATTCAGTCAATGATTAAGTCTACACAGACAACTCAGGTTGAAGGTACAACTTGGTTAAGTGAAAATGATGCAACACCAGCATCAAACTAAAAGTGTTTGATTTATGCCGACCCTCTTTTACCAAGGGGTCGGTTTTCGTTAAGGAGATATATGAAAGTATCGATTGTTGTTTCCCCTAAGGGACAAGAAAGTAAGGCTTTGATGGATGTTGGAAGAGCTCTAGCTACAACTCTCGAAAAACGTGGATATTCATCAGAACTCCTTAATACTTCTATTGATACAGATAAAAAACTCATATTATCTGATTATCTTATTATTGTAGCTGAGCCACTCTCTTTCTTTTCTAGTAAAGTGTCGCCTAAATTATCCAAATATTTAGAAAATGCAGGTACCATATCTGGTAAGAGGGGCTCAACTATTTTATTTGGTAATACTTTGTTTAAAACAAAAGCAATGTCTTCTTTGATGACTATTGTTGAGGGACAGGGTGTTATATTAAAGACAAGTCAGTTTGTTAAAAATCCTAGTCAAGCTGTCTCTTTTGCTAATACGATTAATGTAGAAAGGAATTATTAATTATGAAAAAACTATTAACTGTTGCTTCCTTATTTCTTTTGATTTGTTTTTCATTATCTGCTGTTACTATTTCTAGTCCTGCAGCTACTGTTAATTTGACAAAGAATAAAGTAATAACCATGGATGCCCTCAATAAAGAGGTTGAATTCTATAAGAACAATGGTTATTCAGTTTCTACTACAGATGTTCTCAATTCTTTAATTGATGAAATCTTGATTGAGCAGGGCGCTCAAAGAGATGGCTATAGTGTTTCTGATAGTGATGTTGAGTCTTTATATGCATCTCAAAAGCAGAGTGTTTCAGAGCAAGCTGGAACAACTCTTTCAGATGATGAGTTTAAGAAGATTGTTGAGGATTCCTATGGTTCAGTTGATGAATACAAAGCTTATCTTAAGGAACAATACTTAACTCAGATTTATGTTGCTGGTGCAAAAGCTGATTTATTAGCTAATGTAAAAGATCCAACTGAGAGTGAGATTAAGACTTGGTATAGACAAAACTCTTCTTCATTCATGATGCCTGAGATGGTAAGACTATCTATTATCGCTAAAGAGAAGACAGATGATGAAGTCTCAAATAGCAAGAAGAAGGCTGAATTAGAAGAAGCATATAAGAAGATTAGCTCTAATCAGCTAACATTTGAAAAGGCAGTTCAGCAGTACAGTGAAGATTCTTCTAGTCTTTCTAATGGTGGAGACTGGGGATTTATGAGTGATAACGAAAATACACGCTCTAGCATGGGTGATGAGTTTGTTGATGCTGTTATGCTTCTTGAACCAGGCGACATCACTAAAGTCTTTGAGACACCTTACCTTTACGTTATAGCTAAATGTACTGTCCATCAGGATCCTAAAGTACTTTCTTTAACAGATACAATTGAGGATTATGGCATTACAGTTCATGATTATATTTATCAAGGTTTGGTTTATCAGAATAGCCAGTACGCTTTCTTAAATGCTTACAATACTCTAGTTGCTGAACTTAGAAATCAGGCAAAAATTAATATTATTTACAAAGAACAATGAAATTAGAACGTCATAGGGCTAGAGAAATAGCCATCGATACATTATATTCTTTAGATTTAAATTCCAATCTTCCTCCCGAGGGAGATTGGCTTATGTTTCAAGGCTTAAATGAAGAAGAGCTTAATGAATTAACTGATGAAGTTAAGATTTTTGCTCAGTATTTGATAGAAGGAACTATAGAGCATTTAAGCGAAGTTGATTCCTTGATTAAGCTTTACTCAACTAATCGTCCAATTGAGATGATTGATTATGTGGATAGGGCTATTCTGCGCATTTCTTTCTTTCAGCTCCTATATGATAAGTCTACTCATCCAACAATTATTATTGATGAAGCAGTAAAGCTTAGCCAAGAGTTAAGTAATGATGTTTCTTTTAAGTTTATTAATGGAATACTCGATACATACGTGAGGCAGAGAAATGATTCAGTTAAAGAATGACTATCAGATAGATAAGATTCGTTCTTCTTGCAAGCTTTTAGCTGAGATGTTTGAAATGGTTAAATGTGAGATTCAAGAAGGAATGAGCACCTATGATGTCGATAAGCTATGCGAAGATTTTATGAAGAAGCATCACGCAAAAGGCCCATGTAAGGGCTATTTTGGTTATCCTAATGTTTCTTGTACATCTGTTAATGATACAATCATTCACGGTATTCCAAGCAAGAAAGAAATTCTTAAGAATGGTGATATTATTAGCATAGATTGCTGTATTGATCTTGATGGCTATATCTCAGATAGTACCCATACATATGAAATAGGGGAGGTTGCTCCTGAAGTTCATCAGTTAAATGTTGTAACTGAAAAGTCGCTATACTTAGGCATTGAAGCTGCATCAAAAGAAAGAGCACGCATTCAAGATATAGGCTTAGCTGTTTCACAGTATGTAAGAAAGTTTAAATATGGTGTTTTAAAAGATTACTGTGGTCATGGTGTTGGCTTAGAATTGCATGAAGACCCAGAGATTCCAAACTATGTAAGCCTATCTAATCCTAATCCTAGAATTAAAGAAGGCATGGTTTTTGCCATTGAGCCAATGATTACAATGGGTAGCAGTGGAAAATGTTACCTAGAGGATGATGATTGGACAGTAAAGACATGCGATGGAAAGCCAGGGTGTCACTGGGAACATACAGTTGCAATAACTAAGAATGGACTTGAAATATTAACAACACTATAAGGAGAGAAGAGGATGGAACAACCAAAGAAAGATTTTATTACATGTGACATGATTCGTGATGCTGGTATTAAGCTTGCGTCTAGAATGTATAAAGAAGATGGGTTTGTTCCTGACGTAATCTATGACTCTCTTCGTGGTGGCGCTTATTTAGCTAACGTAATTAGTGAGTATTATAAGCTTGTTTGTCAAAAGACTAATCGTGAGCCAGTATTTTACGCAGCAGTTGTTGCTCGCTCTTATGGAAAGCTAGTTGAGCATACAAATAAGGTTGATATTGATGGATGGACTTGGTCTCCAAAAAACCTCAAGAAAGGGCAGAAAGTCTTAATTGTTGATGACATCTTCGACACTGGTCTTACAGTTAATTCTCTTGTCGATACTATTATGAAATGTGGTATTCCACGTGAAGATATTAAAGTTGCTGTCTATGACTATAAAATCTGTTTGTATCAATGGATAGATAATAAGCCAGCCCTTCCTATACAGCCAGATTATTGGTGTCGTAAGCATGTTTTGAATAGCAAAGATGATTACCTTTGGATTCACTATACTTGTCATGAATTTATAGGTTTAACTCATGATGAGATTGAAGAGGTTTACACAGATCCTGAAGTAAAAGAAATTCTTCATGAAATCTGTGAAGAATAAAACTTAGTAAAAAGAGGCGTAATTAGAACGCCTCTTTTATTATACCTCGCCTATATAAGCAACAGTTTTGTTAGGTATCGTTATTCGTCCGTCGTATTCGAACTTATCAAAAATATCATTAATTTCTGCAAGGTATTCTTCATATCTAGGATCATCTTCCTTCAATGAATAAGACGATGATAGAACTCGATTGACGTAAGCTTCTCTATCATATGAGAGGGAATTATCAGAACGGAATATATCGCATTTACCATCAAAGAAATCGATAAAAGTTTTATCAGTAACTCCATTAGAAAAGCCATGAAAATCTGGATTATATTTATGGCGCAATGTACTAAGTGCTTTAGTGCACTCAACATCATTGATGCGGAAGTTGTAGACAATTACAACTTTACCATTTGGCTTGAGTACTCTTTTACATTCTTTTTTGAATGCAGCAGAATCAAACCAATGAAAAGCTTGAGCTACAGTAATGTATTCAACACTGTTAGATGGAAGGTTCATATCTTTTTCACAACCGACTACAGATGTGAAGTTTTTATTATCTTTTAGCTTTTCTTCGGCTTTTATCCTCATATCATAATTAGGCTCAACAGCATAAACACGATATCCTTCATTTAAAAGTTGCTCTGTGAATATTCCTGTACCTGAGCCAACATCAGCAAAAACACTGTCTTGAGGAATATGAAGTGTATTTTTTAAATAATCAAAAAGCGCTAAAGAATATTTTGGTCTTGCCTTTGCGTAGATTTCACCTTTTCCATCAAAACGTTTTGTGTAATCCATTTTATCCTCCTTAGTTTTTTTTATAATTCATATAACTTCCATGTTTTTAAATCAATATAAAAAAAACAGACACCCTTTTTGATGAGCATCTGTTAAAAGAAGTACTTTAATTATTTTATCCAATCAGAAAGCAATTTATCCTTCAAGTTAATTGATCTAGCCTTACTATTAGCAATTATAACATTAATGCTTTCTCCATTATTCTTAACACCAGTTATTGCTTTAACATCAACATCCTTTAATCCAACACATTCTTTTGTTTCAATGGTTTTTGTTTTTTTATTATATATATAAAAATTATTTGTTGATTTCAGAATTATATATATGTTATCTCCTTCTTCATGGATTAAAGGACTACAGTCAGTAATTGAATCAGAAGGTGTATTCTTGTTTGCATCATCTATGTAAATGCTGCCATTTTGTAGAATATAGTTATTCGTATTATTACCAAAAGTAGCAACTGCATCTTTATTACTTATTTCTTTGTTATCAATATCGCCAGGTTTGAATATATATCGTTTGCTATTATTATCTTCTCCAATAAAATACCCATCACCAAAGTATTTGACATCTGTGAATTTTGATTTTTGAAAATCTAAACTTTCAGGATTTTTGCCATAATAAACATAGTTAGTTATATTATCTTCATCTTTCAAAACAAAAGCATAATTACCATTTAAATCTGTATAAGAAGATGAATAATGTTTACCGTTTAAACTTGGTAATTGTAATTCTTCTGTTTTCTCTTCTGTAACCTTATACCATTTATTTTCTTCTTCATTATAATAAACTAGTTCCCATTTTGAGTTTTCTATTTTTGCATAGATTACTTCCTGAGCATCATTACCTGTTAAGTATTTCTTGGAACTATTATTATCACCTGTGGCAGAATAAAGAAATACACCATCTGAAGATGCTACAAGGTAGCTATCATTGTTGTTACTATCTTTTGCTAAAACAGAATGGATTGTATAACTCTCCTTTTTTTCTGAAAGAGCAGCATCCTGAAATAAGCCTGTATTTGAATCCATATTACATGAAGAGAGTAATAGGGCAAGAAGAAGTATTGTTGATATTACATTAATTGTTTTTTTCATTTTTTTCTCCACATTAATGACGATATGATGCAAAGAGCTGAGCAGGAATAGAAGAGTGGTATCCATTCTTCTCACTCTTGAAGTAAAGCTCAGGAGTAAAGCTAATGCCACCTTTGATACCTAGTGCCCAATTATCTGTAATGAAGTACCTTGCTCCAACAGATAGCGTTGTGCAAAGAGCGAACATAGACTTATTGTTGTACGAAAGATAATTAAAGCCCACACCTAAAGAAATAGGCAACTCAAATTTTCCCTGGACAGGAAGGTAAGTAACTTTAAAAAGTAACGGTACTTGAGTAAAAAGCTTTTCGTCTAAACATCTATTAAACTGATAGCCAATTTCTCCACCGATAGCAATTTTGCTGGTTGTAAAAACTTCATAGTCAATAGAGCCATAGCCACCAATATTGAAGTGTGTGCCATCTTCTCCCCAGAAGTATCCTGTTTGGAATTTATCTCCAATTTTTACTGTATTAGTAAAAGGTAAATCGACACCAACTGTAATGGTAAAGATCTGAGAGCCTGTGTCATAATAGTCTTCGGCACCAAGATTAAATGATAACAAGAGAGTTAGTACTAAGCATATAGTTAATATCTTTTTCATAACCTTATTATATGTTAATTATCTCTCTCTTTCAAATTGGTCTTGTTAGAGAAATTAAGAATGGAGTATTATCATAGAGTGATAGAATTAAAGTGCAAAGAATTATCAAAAAGTATACTTTCATCAATTAAAGAAGAGACAAAACTCTTTATACAAAAAGAAAATAGAGCTCCAGGCCTTGCTGTAATACTTGTTGGAAATAATAGCGCAAGTAAGAGCTATGTTAAGTCAAAGACCAAAAGAGCTGAAGAATTAGGCTTTGTGCATTTTCAGTATTCTCTAAGTGAAGATTCTTTGGAGAGCGATGTTTTGTCTTTGATTGATGATTTAAATAATGATGATAGGATCGATGGAATACTCGTTCAACTTCCGCTTCCTAAGACTATTAATCCCGATAAAGTTATTGCAAGAATAAATCCTGAAAAGGATGTAGATGGCTTTACGCCAACGTCTCTTGGCTTATTAGCGCTTAATAGGCCTTCCTTTGTTCCATGTACACCTCTTGGTATTGTTGAAATATTCAAAAATTTTAATATTGAAACAAAAGGGAAGAGAGTTTGTATAATCGGAAGATCTAATATAGTTGGTAAGCCTCTTATGATGCTTTTATCAAATCCAGGCTTTGATGCTACTGTTACACTATGCAACTCACATACAACGAACTTGAAAGAGATTACTCTTTCGTCCGATATTGTTGTAATAGCAATAGGAAAAGCTATGATGATAGATTCTTCCTTTGTTAAAGATGGCGCAGTCGTAATCGATGTAGGCATTAATAGAGTAGAAGACAAAAATAGTGAAAAGGGTTATGTAATAAAAGGCGATGCAGATTATTTCTCGTTTGAAAACAGAGATGTTTCTATTACTCCAGTTCCAGGAGGAGTTGGCGTAATGACTGTAACAATGCTAATGGCAAATACCCTTTATAGTGCAAAGAGAAGATTTAGTAAATGAATTATTTAATAGAAACTTATGGTTGTCAAATGAATACGGCAGAGAGTAATGCGATAGAGATAATTCTAAAGGGAAGAGGGTTAGAGTGTACAGATAACCCTAATTTAGCTGATGCCGTAATAATTAACACTTGTTCAGTAAGAAAGACAGCTGAAAATAGAATATGGGGACGACTTGGCTTTTATCATGCAATAAAGAAAAAGAGAAATCTCATTCTTATTGTAACAGGTTGTATGGCCTCAAGAATGAGAGATGAGCTAAAGAAAGAAGCTCCTTTTGTAGATTATGTAGCAACCAATGATGAAAAAGATAAGATAGCTGATTTTATCCTCAATGGATCAGTGGAAGAAAAGAGTAGTTACAATTTTCTGACATCCTATTATAAAGAAGGCGAGTTCTCTTCATATGTTCCAATTATGAATGGTTGCAACAACTTCTGTTCTTACTGCATTGTTCCTTATGTGAGAGGTAGAGAAATTAGTCGTGATACTCTCTCTATAATTAACGAAGTTAAATTTTTAGATAGTAAAGGTGTAAAAGAGATTACACTCCTTGGTCAAAATGTTAACTCTTACCATTCAACCTATATGGGAAAGGATGTAGATTTTCCGACACTTTTAGAGTTAATTACTCCATATATGAATAACATCATATTTGTTAGATTCGAATCTCCACATCCAAAAGATTTTTCTTCTCATCTAATAGATGTTATTGCTACTAATGAAAAGGTTGCAAAACATATACATCTTCCAATGCAATCTGGTTCAAGTCGAATCTTAGAGCTTATGAATAGACATACGACAAGAGAGAAGTTTATAGCCCTTGTTGAAGATATGTATTCTCGTATTCCGTCGCTGACTTTATCAACAGATGTAATTGTTGGTTTCCCTTCTGAAACAGAAGAGGAATATGAAGAGACTCTCTCTATGATGGATATTATGAACTGCAGTGAAGCCTTTATGTATTATTACAACCCACGTGAAGGTACTCGTGCAGAGAAAATGGATAAGCAAATTGATGAGAGAACCAAGACAGCTAGACTTGAAAGATTAATCAACGAACAGCTAGAAAGACAGAAAGTAATAAGAGAAAATGCCCTTCCAATAAAGAGAAGAGAAGCTATTATTACCTCTCTTTCTCGAGATGATAAAGAGCGTTATCTTGCTCGTGATGAACATAACTATTACTACTCATTTAGTCCTATAAAGAATCACAATATAGGAGATAGAGTATTTATAGATGCTAATGAATTAAGTGGAAATACATTCAGAGGTGTTGAGATTGAATAAGGAATTTTCTCTTTTTCTGTCTATGCTAGAAAGTAGCAAGCACACTGTTGTTCTAACTGGCGCTGGTATTTCGACTCTTTCTGGCATTCCTGATTTTCGTTCATCTAATGGTGTTTATTCTAAGAAATTTGGCAATCTTAATGTTGAAGATCTATTAGATATTTCCTTCTTTAAAGCTCATCCTGAGGAGTTCTATTCTTGGGCCAAGGATGGATGGTACAATATGGAGAATTATAAACCAAATATAATTCACCATGTTTTGCATCTAATGGAAAACAAAGGTTTATTAACAGAAGGCATCTTTACCCAGAACATTGACTCGCTAGATAGAAAAGAGGGTAGTAAGAAAGTCTATGAACTCCATGGTTCATTAAGTAAGAGTATTTGCTTAGAGTGTGGTAGAGAGTATAGCTATGAAGAGACAAAAGAGAAGATTCTTTCTAATGGAGTTCCATATTGCACATACTGCAAAGGCTTATTAAAACCAGATATTATTTTCTATGGTGAAAATCTTAATGAATACATAATACGTAAAGCACAAGAAGCATTTACTTCTGCTGACTTGGCAATTGTTTTAGGCTCATCACTTGTTGTTAACCCTGCTAGAAGTCTTCCTTATTTTACTCTCTACAATAATAAAAAGGTTGTAATTGTTAATAGAGATGAAACATATCTAGATGATAAAGCTTGCTTCGTCTTTAGAGACTTAGAAGAATGGGGAAAAGAGATGTTAGACTATCTAGAGAAAAAATAAATACTTTATTTACTTTATTCTTTGAGAGAAAATGATTATATTCTAAATAACACCTTTGGGGGTGTTTTGGTTTCGACTGGCTTTGCTATGCTAGGGACTGCGAATCAAGAGCTGACTTGTTAAACCGGCAAAAACAAATAAATGCTAAAAAAGAAGATGACTATTCAGTCGAATCTGAAGCATTTGCTCTCGCTGCGTAAGCGTTAGCAAAAAGAAGGGAGATTAAGTCTCTGGTTGAACTTCTTCTTTTACAAAGGAGACTTATTTATTAAGAATACCTTGGCTTAATAAAGAAATTTAAAGGTTGCTTCATCTATAACGTTTGGATTGTTACCTAATAGATGACTAAGACTAGAAACATTCCTACATTCGTAGACGTCTTTAGGTGGACTGTTAGGACGGGAGTTCGAGTCTCCCCACCTCCATTAAATGGCTCATATTTATATGGGCCCTTTTCTTTGCCTTAAAATAAGAAAAAAAGGAATTTTATATATTTTAGAATTTATGAATAAATATTTAAAAATAAAAATTAAACTTAATTATATGCGTGTTATTAAAGTTGAAATGAATAAGTTTACAAAAATATTAAATATTTATACAAAATCATATTGATTATTTTTTTTATATATCATAAAACATCGTTAATAAAAATTTAGGAGTTTTGATATGAAAAAATGTTTAAAGGTTTTAATCGTTTGTGTACTTGTTATGATAGTTTCTTCTTTTCTATATGCTGGAGGATCAAGTGAAACTACATCGGCATTAGAAAAAATAAAGAAAGCAGGAAAACTTGTAGTTGCAACGGAAGCACAGTATGCACCATATGAGTTTAAAGATGCTAACGCCAATATAGTTGGTTGCGATATGTTCCTTGCCTCACAAATTGCATCTTCTCTTGGTGTAAAGCTAGAGATTGTCGATATGTCATTTGATGGTATTATTCCTGCAGTTCAATCTGGACAAGTTGATTTAGGCATTGCTGCTTTTACTAATACTCCAGAAAGAGCAGAAGTAATTGACTTCTCTAATATTTATGAAGAGAGTTTACAGTATCTTGTTGTTGCTTCAGAGAACAAAGAAAAATATTCAACAAAAGAATCATTGAAGGGAAAAAAGATTGGTGCGCAGAAAGGGACAATCCAGTCAATTTTAATTAAGAAAGTATTTACTGAGTCTGAATTATTTGAACTTGCAAAGTATCCAGAGTTAGCACTTGAAGTTCAGAACGGAAATATTGCAGGTCTTGTTGTTGATGCCGCAGTAGGTGAGTCCATTATAGAAACAAGTGGTGGAAAGCTTGCTAAATCTGACTATAAGTTTGACTCTAAAGAGGCAAGTTTTGGTAAGTCTGTTGTTATAAAGAAGGGTAATAGCGATCTTGTTGAGGCAGTTAATAAGGTTCTTGATCAAGTACTTGCCGATGGTTCTTATTTAAAAGCTAAAGAAGAAGCTGTTCTCTTACAGAAAGAGATGGGACTATAAAGAATGAGTTTTTTTACCCAGATAGGCTTGCTTCTAGAAAAGTACTATCCATTCTTCCTAGAGGGTGTCAAAAATACGCTTATAATTGCCTTTGCTAGTGTTGTTATTGGTGTATTCTTTGGCACTCTCATGGCTATAATGAGGATGAGCAAAATTAAGCCGCTTAAGTGGATAAGCTGTGCATACATTGAGTTTATAAGAGGAACGCCTCTTATGGTACAGCTTATGTTTATTTTCTATGGACTACCAATGATTGGCATTACTTTTCCCGATATCTCATTTATACCTAATTTTTCAAGATTTATGGCTGGTATTGTTGCAATGAGCATGAATAGCTGTGCTTATGTCGCAGAAATAATTAGATCTGGCATTCAAGCAGTAGATAGCGGGCAACTAGAAGCTGCAAGAAGCATTGGTTTTAAATATGGAGAATCGATGACGATTGTTGTTCTTCCACAGGCAGTGAAGAACATACTTCCTGCATTAGGCAATGAGTTTATTTCTGTCATAAAAGAGTCATCAATTGTATCTGTAATTGGAATAGCTGATTTAATGTTTAGAACTAATGATGTTATTGCCGTTACATACAGAAGTCTTCCTTGCCTTGCAATTGCTGCTTGCATGTATTTTATTCTCACATTTACAGGTGGAAGATTAATTTCATTTTTAGAGAAAAGGATGAAGCATGCTAGATAATACAATTATTCAAGTCAAAGATCTTTATAAAAGCTTTGGGCATATACATGTTCTTAATGGAATATCTACAGATTTTAAAAGAAACCAAGTTGTATCGATTATAGGCCCATCAGGTGGTGGCAAAAGCACATTTCTAAGATGTATTAATCAACTTGAGAAACCAACATCAGGTCATGTTTTCTTTGATGGAATAGATATGTGCTCAAATAAAACAGACTTAAATCTGCAACGTCAAAGAATTGGGATGGTCTTTCAGCAGTTTAACCTTTTCAACAATATGAACGTAATGAAGAATCTCATTAAAGCTCCGATTAAAATAAAGAAGATGAAGAAAGATGAAGCAGAAGAAAAGGCGATAATATTACTCAAGAAAGTTGGATTAGAAAATAAAATTAACTCATATCCTTCAGAACTATCTGGTGGACAAATGCAAAGAATTGCTATTGTACGTTCTCTTATGATGGAGCCAGAAGTAATGCTTTTTGATGAGCCAACAAGTGCACTAGATCCAGAGATGATTGGAGAAGTATTAGATGTAATGAAGAACCTAGCTTCAAGTGGCATGACAATGATTATTGTTACACACGAGATGAGATTTGCTCGAGAAGTAAGCTCTAGAGTTCTTTTTATTGATGGTGGAAAGATTGAAGAGGATGCATCTAATGTTGACTTCTTTAATTCTCCTAAAAGTCCAAGACTTATTAGTTTTCTTAATAAGGTTTTATAGTTAAGGCAGAGCTATGATTAAAGAGTATAGTTTTAAATATGGAGATGGAGTTGTTTCTCTTCCGCTTGAAGAGAATCAAGTTATTTCCATTCTTGATGGTAACAAAACTAAGACTATTAACAACATTAAAGAAGAGCTTTATTCTTCATTAGATAATCCTATTTCTTCTGATAGCCTTGAGATTATTGCATCAAAGGTAAAGAGCATTGTTCTTGTTGTTAGTGATATGACAAGGTTTTGGATGAGACAAGATTTAATTGTTCCTCATATTATTTCATACTTAGTTGATAAATGTAATAAAAGCTTAAATGATATAGAAATAATTATAGCAAATGGAACACATAAAGGTGGGTCTGTAGAGGATTTAAAGAAGCTAGTTACGCCAGAAGTTTATTCTTCAGTCAAGGTATCTAATCATGATGCAAAAGACGATAAAAATCTTGTCTACTTAGGAACTACAAGTTTTAATACTCCGGTCTACATAAATAAAGACGCAGTAGAAGCTGATCTAGTTATTTGTCTTGGTGCTGTTACCTACCATGTTATGGCAGGCTTTGGAGGTGGAAGAAAAAGCATTATTCCTGGTATTGCAGGACTCGAAACTATAAAAGCAAATCATAGCTACTCTTTAGATAGAGCTAAGTTTATTACAAATAGTAAAATAGGTAATGGAGTTCTAGTAGATAATCCATTAAATGAAGATATGCTAGAAGCTGCATCTATGATGAAAAATCTCTTTATGATTAATCTTGTGACAGACACAGAATTTAATTTAACAAAGATTATTTCAGGTCATTGGAGAAAATCTTGGGAGAAAGCAACAGAAGAAGTAAGGAATATATACACAGTTGAAATTGAAAAGAAGGCCGATGTCGTTGTAACAAGTTGTGGTGGCTTTCCTAAAGATGAATCTTTGTACCAAGGAACAAAAGCTGTAGATAATGTTATCTCTTCTCTTAAAGATGGCGGAACTCTCATTCTCTTTTTAGAAGGAAGGAATGGGGGAGGAAGCCCTGATTATTTTTCTTGGATAAAATATCTTGTAAATGGAAACTTTGAAGAAGAGTTGAGATCAAATTTTACTGTTGGTGGATATATATTTTTTCTTAATTGTGAACAAGCAAAAAGATTTAATATTTTAATGTATTCAAAAATTAATTCTGAGATAGTAAAACCTATGGGAATAAAGGCATATAGCAATATTAATAGTCTTTTAAAAGATGCAAATTTAGAAGGAAAAAGTATCTATATAATTCCAAATGGTTCAACGGTACTTCCAGTAGTAAAGGAGAAATAAAAATGGCAGAGCTAAGCAAAAGAGTTGGAGAGTTTACAGATTCAGTAATTAGACGTATGACAAGACTTAGTGATGCTTGTCCAAATTGCATTAATCTTTCTCAGGGCTTTCCTGATTTTGATCCTCCTAAGGAGCTACTCGATGCCTTAGAAAGAGTAGCTCACAATGGTCCTCACCAATATTCTGTTACGTTTGGTGCTGAAAATTTTAGACAAGCTTTAGCAAAGAAAGCCGAAAAGACAATAAAAAGAAAGATTAATCCAGATAGCGAAATCGTTGTGACTTGTGGCGGAACTGAAGCGATGATGTGCGCCATGATGACTGTTTGCAATCCTGGAGATAAAGTTCTTGTCTTTTCTCCTTTCTATGAGAACTACGGCGCAGATGCAATTCTTTCTGGTGCAGAACCTATCTATGTACCTCTTGTTCCGCCTAACTATTCTTTTGATTTAGGTCTTATAGAAAAGGGCTTTAAAGAGGGCGCAAAGGCAATCATCATCTGTAATCCATCTAATCCATGTGGTAAGGTCTTTTCCCGCGAAGAACTAGAAAGCATTGGCAAGCTTGCACTTAAATATGATGCGTTTGTTATTACTGATGAAGTTTATGAACATATTATATATTCTCCATATATTCATACTGCAGTGGCTTCTTTAGATGGAATGTTTGATCATACGATAACCTGTAGCTCTCTCTCAAAAACATACTCAATAACAGGATGGAGACTCGGTTATTTAATTGGACCAGAATCTGTAATTGAAGGCGCAAAGAAGGTACATGATTTCTTGACAGTAGGAGCAGCAGCTCCATTACAAGAAGCAGCTGTAAGCGGACTCACTTTACCAGATAGCTACTATTCTTATTTAAAAGAGCTTTATACAGAAAAGAGAGATTACTTTCTTAGTGGCTTAGATAAGATAGGACTAAAGCATAATAAAGTTGAAGGAACATATTTTGTTTTAGTTGATATACAGGACTTTCTAGATAAGCCTTTCTTTAAAGGATGGACAGATTTAGAGTTTTGCGAATGGATGATTAAGACTATTAATGTGGCAGCAGTTCCAGGTTCAAGCTTCTTTAAAGAGCCTGTTAATAATCTTATTAGACTCCATTTTGCTAGATCCAATGAGACGCTAAGTGAAGCTTTAAAGAGATTGGCAAAGTTGAATGAATATCTAAAATAATGCGTTAAATATAGTAAAATACGTTAAAAACGGAACGAAAGACTTATTTTAAGCTTCATTTATCTCTTTTATTAAATATTTTTTCTTTACTACTGAATTATTCCACACTAAAATAAGTAGCATAACAACAGGGGATCTAAATTACTTTTTTTAGTGTGGGGGATTTTTTATGGCTAGACGCCAAGATGTCAGAGTAATTAAGACTAAAAATAAATTACATAGAGCTGTAGTTGAACTTCTCAAAACAAAAGGGATTGATGAACTAAGTATTTCTGAGGTTTGTACTAAAGCTGAAGTAAATAGAAATACTTTCTATTCTCATTATTCAACTATTCAAGATATTTTTGATGAAGTAAAAGCAGATTATTTGAGCCATTTTCTTTCAGATATCGAAGAATTGAGAGAAGGTGGAGAGACAACACAAAAAGTTATTACTTATTTCTTGCAATCAATTTCCGTTAATAGAGAATTCTTTGCACTTCTTTTTTCTGACAAAACAGGAATTACATTTTTAAATACAATTATTAAACTCTGCCTAAAGGGCAGTTTACATAACACAAGTATAACTTCTCCAATAATTACAGAAGATGATTTCTTTGTCTTTATTGTTGGAGGAGTATCGAGCTTAATAATTGATTGGATAGGGCAGAAAGATGCAATAGAAGCAAAAGAGATGGGAGCAAAAATCTCTTTCTTTATCTATAACATCAGAAACAACTACTATTAATAGCTGTTTATATCTCTAAGCTGTCGCCTTTGGTCAATACGTGCATCACGTTCTTTAATTGCTTCCTTCTTGTCGTGTACATTCTTACCACGTGCAAGGGCTATCTTCATTTTGACAAGATTGCCTTTTATGTAAATTTCTAAAGGAACTATTGTAAGGCCACGCTCATTAACCTTTCTTTGGAACTTCTTTATCTCTCTCTTATGGGCAAGAAGTGTTCTTTTTCTATCTGTTTGATGGTTGAAAATATTGCCATGGGTATATGGTTGGATAAGAAAGCCAATAAGTGTAAGAGTGTTGTTTTTGCATATAACATAGCTATCAGAAAAGGAGCATTTTCCTTCTCTGATAGATTTTACTTCAGTGCCAACTAGTGCCATTCCACACTCAAGCTCTTCAATTATTTCATAATTAAAATATGCTTTCTTATTCTTCTGAATAAGCTTTATTTTTCCATTTTCTTCACTCATGTTTAACTAACCTAAAACCACAAAACTCAGAACAACTTGCTTTACCCATAACCCCTATATCTGAAGAAGATATGTCACTCTGAGCATAGGAACCACCCATCACGATTATATCATCATAATCATATAATTGTGAGAGGCTCTCAACCTTTTCTTGGTCAATAAGCCTTGAGAGTGGAATATAAGGGGTAGATGTATACTCCCAAAGCTGGCCAAGTAAGCCCGTTGGAGTTGAGGAGTTATTCTCAACGTAGACTAGACTTGTTACATATTTTTTATCGTTTGAAGATAGAGCAGCAACTGTCCATTCTTCTAACGTTGGCAGACTATATAGAACTCCATCTTTTTCGCTTTTCCATTTACAATATTCAAGAGCACAATAGTAGCTAATACTTCTTATTGGTCTCATAGATTTTGTAGAAAGAGTGATGCCACTAAGATAATTTGAGTCTACAAGGCCTTCTTTAATAAGCACTTCTTTGTTGTCTAAAGCCCACTTAGGATTCTCTTCTACAAAGGCAGCATATTCATTTTCTGTAATTAAATTGCTACCAATTTCAAAAGAAGAGTAAGAGGTAGAAATTGGAGCCTTATTTATTTCAGGATATGAAGATAGTGTCTCTTCTCCAAGCGTAATAGTGCCTTCACTATAGTGATAGAAACTATCATTAAGTTTACTAACTTTAATTTCTGTTGTCTTGTCATTCTTTTTAAGTGTCTCAATATTTCCTTTAGTGTACAGATTATCAAGATAGCTATTGATTGTATCTAATTCGTTAGATTCATAATTAATAGAACTATTTTCAAGATAAGAAAGAGCAACGAGGTAATCAGAGTACATATACTGGCTTGTAATATGGAGTGCGCCATATAGTAGCTCTTGACTAATATCTTTTTCTTTAAAGGCTATTACTTCTTTAGCGTAAGAAGAGAATAGTGGAGGGAAAGGGTATGAGGAAGAGTAATCAGTTATAGCTGAATATAGAGCAACATCTTTTAAGAAAGCTTCTGTAACTTTGTTCTCTAGCTCATCAGTATATGTAAAGGAAGGACTAATTACAGTCTTTTTATGGGCAAAAAGCGTAAAGAAATAATAGCGTGGAATCTTTACTTCTTCTTTTCCAATTTCTATTCCTTCTAGTGTGAATGTATAGCTATGGTTACCACTTGTTGTCTCAAAAACACTATCGTGACCATTCCCCAAATAGACTCCATCTTCATATACTCCATAAAGTGGAAGATCTGATGAGAATGAGACATATGCTTTATTGCTTACCAATCCAGGAAGCAGGCAAAGAATAAAAAAGAGAACAAGTGCAATAATAAAATATGTAAAAAGAATGTAGTAAGCTGGTCTAATGCCTTTGTAAGGCTTTAATTTAACTCTTTCCACTTCTGGAAGAACAGGTTTTTTGAACATAGAAATAAGGTAAACATCAACTCTTCTCTTGTCAATTGTGGTCAAGTGGGTTAATTTGTCTCTATGGAAAAATTCCTTACTTGGGTAGAAGAATCTACAGAAAAAAGACTGACAAAGAAAAAAGCAAAAAAAGAATATAACAAAAACAAAAAAAGAACTGTGCTTTCTGAAGCACTTGAGTGGCTTGATGCACTTGTCTTTGGCGTTTTTTGGGTAATAATTATCAACCAATTTTTATTTCAACTTTTTGTAATTCCATCGCCTTCGATGGTAGGTACTCTTCTTGTTGGCGATAGGGTAGTTGTTTCTAAAACAAGTTATGGTGTTGAAGTATATCCTGGTGGACCAAAGATCTTTGAATCAAATAGAAGAGTTCAAAGAGATGATATTATTACATTCTATAACCCTGAGTACGAATCTAAAGGTCCTTTTTTTGATATTCTTTCTCAAGCTATTTATATGGGAACGCTTTCTCTTGTGAATATCGATAAAGATAGCGATGGAAATCCACGAGAGCGCTTATTTGTTAAGAGAGCTGCAGCTTTAAGTGGCGATAGAGTCTATTTTAAAGATGGTAATGTTCTAATAAAGGTTGCAGGAAGCGATGAATATGTGGAGGAAGAATCCTTCAGAGCTAATAATAATCTTTCGACTGCGCCAAGTCGCAGCGTAGATGAATCGCTTTATCCTTCACTAAAAGCTATATCTAAAATTGAATGCTATGCAAAGAATGGGCTAAGTTACCCTCAATATCTTGTTGAAGAGTATAGGCCAATGGCTAATAGTGAGTGGGACTACAAATTTGACCTTTATGAGTTTAATCGTGCATATACGGAGGAAGATTCATTTATTAGTCCAGAGGATATGACAAAGCGAAGTAATAGTGCAAAGTACAGAGCAGGTATTTACGTTCCTGAGTTCTCAGTACTTCCTCTTGGTGATAATCGTGACAACAGCCAAGACGGACGCTACTTCGGACCTGTAAGCGAAAAGAAGGTTAATGGTTCAGTTATTGCTCGATTCTGGCCTCTTAATAGAATTAAAATTTTAACAAATGATTGATTCATATATTCCCGAGCGTCCGCTATCGCTATATATTCACGTTCCTTTTTGCCATAAAAGGTGTGACTATTGTGCTTTCTATTCTTCTGTATTTAATTCTGAAGTTTGCGATAAGTATTATAGAAATTTAAAGCTAGAATTAGAAAAAATCGTTTCTGAAGTTAGTAAGCCTTTTGAAACAGTCTATTTGGGCGGAGGTAATCCAATTCTACTTGGAAAAGAGCGAATCGTTGAATTACTCAATATTGCGTATAAATATGGAAAAGCAAAAGAGACTACAGTTGAAATTAATCCGGAAGATATTGATTCTTCTCTCTCTAATCTTTATCCATTAGTAACAAGAATCTCAACAGGTCTGCAATCTATGAGTGATAACACTCTTTCTCTTCTAAACAGAAGAACGAGAGTAAAAGATAATTATAAAGCCCTAGAATTTTTATCTTCTTCTCCTTTTATTTGGAATGTTGATTTAATTACTTCTGTTCCAACAACTGAGATAGCTGATTCGATTAGAGATATTGATATAGTTACATCTTTCAATCCAGATCATATTTCTTTTTATTCATTAACTTTTGAAGAGAATACCCCTCTGATAAAAAGAATGGCCCCAATAGAGGAGGAAGTAGATAGGCTCTTTCTTCTAAGTGGATGGCATAGACTAAAAGAACATGGTTATGACCACTATGAAATCTCTTCTTTTTCACACAATGGAAATGAATGCTTACACAATAAAGCCTATTGGAGTCTTTCTCAGTATATCGGACTAGGACCATCAGCAGAGAGTTTTTTAGGCTATAGCGATGGCGTTACGATGAGAAATAAAGAGAGCTTAGAAGAGTTTATTTCTTCTCCTTCTTTTGATTGCGAAAGACTTACTCAAGAAGAGTGTGAAGAGAGTTTTCTTCTCACTCTATTACGCACAAAATATGGAATAAATAAAAAAGAGTACGAAAGAAGATTTAATCGTTCTTTTGATTCTTTATATTTAAAAAATATAAATATGCTTGATAAGTCGTGGTATAAGAATGATGAGGTTTGCTTTTCTTTAACCGAAGAAGGAATGATGATGAACGATTCAATTATTCTTATTTTATCTCTATCTATCTAAGCAATTAGCAGAAAAATATATCTAATTCTATTGACTGTAAAATATCCGTTGTGATAATTTCATAGGGTAATCCAAATTGATAATGAGGTATTTCTATGTCTGGCCACAGTAAATGGGCAACTATTAAACACAAAAAGGGTATTGCAGACGCTAAGCGCGGACAGGCTTTCACAAAGCTCATCAAGGAAATCACAGTATGTGCAAAGATGGGTGGTCCTGATCCAGAATCTAACGCAAGACTAAGAACTGCTATTCTTAAGGCAAGAGCTGAAAACATGCCTAAGGATAACATCGAAAGAGCCATCAAAAAGGGAAGTGGAGAGCTCGGAGCTTCTACTTTCTACGAATTAACATATGAAGGATATGCTCCTGGTGGAGTTGCAATTATTGTTGATACTCTTACAGATAACAAGAACAGAACAGCTAGTGATGTAAGATCAACATTAACAAAGCTTGGAGGATCTCTTGGTGCTACTGGTTGTGTCTCTTACATGTTCCAGACTAAGGGTATAATTACATATTCTACTGAGAAATATACTGAAGACCAGATTTTCGAGGTTGCTCTTGAAAATGGAGCTGAAGATGTTTCTACAACAGATGATGTTATTGAAGTTACAACAACTCCAGCAGATTTTGCATCTGTCTTGGAAGCTATGCAGGCTGCAGGCTTCGAGCAGGAAAGTGCAGATATTCAGAAGATTGCTGATCAGACTGTAACTCTCGATAACGAAAAAGCTAACAAGGTCTTGAGAATTGTTGAGCGCTTAGAGGAACTTGATGACGTTCAGCAGGTTTCTACTAACCTCGAACTTCCAGATGATTTTGAAGCAGAGGACTAAGACTTGAATATACTTGGAGTTGATCCAGGATTAGCTAGTACAGGCTGGGGTGTCGTTTCATATGATGGAAGGACATACCGGCCTATTTCTTATGGTGTTATTGAGACATCAAGTAAAGATTTAATTCAAAAACGCATCTATACAATTGCAGAAGATCTTTCATTCATTGCAAATAAATATGCTATCGATTGCGTCAGTATGGAAGATATCTTTTTTACTAAAAATATCTCATCTGCCATTCCTGTTGCCAAAGTTATTGGTGCTGTTATCTATAAATTTTCTTCAATGAATATAAGAACCTACCTCTATTCTCCAAAGGAGATAAAGCTTGGTGTTGTTGGAGTCGGAAGTGCAGAAAAGAGCCAAGTGCAAGATATGGTAAAGAGAATACTGAAATTAAAAGAGGTTCCCAAGCCTGATCATGCTGCTGATGCCTTAGCAGATTGTATTTGTCATGTTACTCATAATGCTTTAAAAATTGTTTATTAATCCATATGAGTTTTGAGTTATCTATAAAAAGATAGATCTCGTAGCAATAGAGTCTAAACAAATTAATGAACTATACAGCTTCGTTTTAATTTAATGATTTATGTTTATCAGCTTTTAATGTAGTTCTGCTCTAGAAATGAAGTATTTCTAATTCCTTTAATTTAAAAACGTAAGATTTCGAAACTTTTATATGTAAAATATTTAATAATTAATAAGCAAAAAGTCTCTTTTTTGAGAGTGTTATTTCTTTATTTTAATATAAATAGACTTATTTATATTGAGTTACATAAAAGTTGATTTATCATATGAGTATATTAAATCAGGAGGGGAAAATGAAAAGATTCCTAACTATTTTATTAGTATTAGTATTATCTTTCTCCTTGTTTGTATCTTGTGATCCGAACACAGCTCAGAAAGACTCTAACGATGATGACAATAAGCCTTCGGGGGGGGGTACATCTCAGGTAGAACCTTCAATTGAAGTTCCAGAAACTGAAGCAAAAGGTGATGATATTTCTGAAATAGAAGTAAATCAACTTTTGGGTTCATATAAAGGTCTATATGATACTTTAATAAAGGATGTATCTCAGTTAGGAGAATATCCATCGAAACAAGAAATCAAATTAACATTAAAATTTCCTAATGGATTAGAACTTGCAACAGAAGATGATTATAAGAAATATGTAGAACATCTTAAAAATAATGCAAAGTATTCAGATGAACAAATAGCTGAGGAATATCCTAATTTAACTCCATATACATACAAAAATATTTATTTAGAGCTATCTGGTTCTGATTATAAAGATGATGGAAAAGGAAATAAAGGTTATGAAAATAGATCATCTTTAATAAAATACTCCGATAAAGAAATACCAGAAAATAGTGAATATATAGCTAGTGATTTTAAAGATAGCAGAGTTATTTCTGATTTCAATATATTTGGCTATTATCATGGCGGTAGCTATGTAAATGGAGAATATGTATCAGATTCTTCTGTCTTGTTAAATAGTTTATCTGGTCAAGTGGTGAAACTTAACGGTTCATATAAAGCGTATGGATCTGAAAATACCCCAATAATTACTATCAGCACAGAAAACTTAGAAATTGCAATTAATGATGAGAACAAAATATCTGTAAAAGGAGACATTAAAGTCGTCTTAGGTGATAAATCATATGACATTACATTGGATTTGGCTTTAAGTTATGATGGCAAAATTAATATAACTAATAGTGATGGAAAAGTAACAGCAATAGCTCCAAAAAAATATATGTTTACTGTGACTAATATTAAAATCACTAGCAGTTTAATTAATGCAAGTTTACTTGGAACTGCAACTATGAGTATAAATGAAATAGGCTCTGCAGAAGCATTTGATATCATAGTTAAATACTCTGATGAACTTAAGGGCAAAGAAAATCTCTATTTATTTGCGCAATTAGACGTTAAGAGCGAAGATATTAATAAAGTAAATGGCGGTAATGCATTATCTTTGCTTGATTGCTTAAAAATTTATGAGTTTAAATACTCAGGAGAAGAATATTCTGCTGAATCTGTAAAGACTGTTATTAAGACTATGATAGAGAGTATGCAAAATAATACTTCTAATCCTTAAGTTTAATTTGTTTTTTCTTATTCCACTCTGAAAAGGGTGGAATTTTATTTTCTATAGTATTTATTTCTCTCTTTTTGGACTATTCTATAATTATGATAAATGCAATTCGTGGTCGTGTTGTTGAAATAAAAGACCAATCTATAACTGTATTAACAGATTCTGGAGTAGAATACTTCATTGAAATATCACTTAATAGTGCTAATAAGTTTATGTCCTTAAGCGCTGAAGAAAAGACGAAGGTTAGGGTATTAACGGTTCTTCAGCATAGGGAAGATAGTATGACTCTCTTTGGCTTTTATGACGAAAAGGAGAGGTTTTGCTTTAATGAATTGCAGACAGTTCCAGGAATTGCTGCACGTGGTGCCTTAAAGATTTTAAGCGGAATAACAGTTGACGAATTAGTTTTAGCTTTAGATAGACAGGATGTTAAGAGACTAAGTAAGGTGCCAGGACTTGGGAGCAAAACAGCTCAAAAACTAATTCTTCAACTTAGAAATGTTCTTGTCTTTGAAGAGGAAGAATCGATTAAGGATGACAAGTCTGAAGGTTCTACTCAGAAAAGATTTTCCGACTTTATTGCTTCATTTACAGATATGGGATATGACAGGAAGAGCGTTATCAAAGCTATCGATACTACTCTTGAAGAATCAAATGGACTATATTCTTCTCTCTCTGATAGAGAGATTGAAAAGAAGATATTTACTACTGTCCTTAGGAGGCTCAATTGATTAAAGAGAATCTATTTGACGAAAACTATAGTGATATTGAAGAAAGAACAGTTAAGCCAGAGAGTATCGAAAGAGAAGAAGCTCAGGAAAATATTCTTAGACCTAAATACCTTTCAGACTTCCAAGGACAAAAAGAATTAAAAGAAAATCTTAAAATATATATAGATGCCGCAAAGAAAAGAGGCGAGGCCTTAGATCATATTTTCTTACAAGGTCCTCCAGGACTTGGTAAGACAACTCTTGCATCCATTATCGCTAATGAAATGGGTGCAGATATTAAGCTTACTAGTGCAACAGCTCTAGATAAACCAAGAGATCTTGTTGGCATTTTAACTAACCTTACAGCTGGAAGCATTCTCTTCATCGATGAAATTCATGGCCTTAAGAAGAGTATGGAAGAGACCTTGTATGTTGCAATGGAAGACTATAAGATAGATTGGGTTATTGGCCAGGGGCCATCTGCAAGAACAATTAAAGTAGATTTAGAACCTTTTACATTAATCGGTGCAACAACACGTACAGGAGCAGTTTCTAAACCATTAGAGAATAGATTTGGCATACCAATCAAGATTGATTTGTATCCGCCAGAAGAATTAGCTCTGATAATCAGACGTTCAGCACAGATTCTAAATTGCTCTATATCCGATGATGCTGTTATGGACATTGCGTTATGTTCAAGAGGTACACCTAGAATCGCAAATAGAATTCTTCGTCGTATTCGTGATATTGCTGATGTAAAAGGTAATGGAAAGATTACTAGAGAAATGACACAGCTTGGTTTAGATAAACTTGGTATTGATAAATATGGTTTAGACAAAACAGATAGAGATATTCTTAGAATCATTGCAGAAGTATATAATGGCGGACCTGTAGGACTAGAGGCTCTTGCTGCCTCTTTAAACGATTCTTCTGATACTATCGAAGTTTATTATGAACCATACCTAATGAGACAAGGCTATTTAAAAAGAACAACACGAGGTAGGTGTCTCACACAAAAAGCCTACGAAGTTTTAAATATTGGAGATATGTATGTTAACCAAGGATTTTTACTTTGATCTTCCTCAAGAATTAATTGCTCAGGAGCCTTCAGCAAGGAGGGGAGAAGATAGATTACTCTTACTGAATAAAGAAAGTGGTGAATATAAAGATTACATGATGGCAGATTTTCCATCTCTTTTGCATCCTAATTCTGTTTTAGTTGTTAACAATTCCAAAGTTAGAAAGGCACGTGTATATGGCAATAGTGCTAATAGTGATGGAGTTGTTGAATTTTTGTTCTTAGGTGAAAATGAGGACGGAAGTTGGAAGAGCATTGTAAGTAAAGCTAAAAGACAGAAGAAAGGAAAAGAGTTTATCTTCAATACTCTCAATGGAGAGGAATATGTAAGAGCAACAATTAGTGGTGAAAACGAGGATGGAACAAGAAATGTTCTATTCTCTTCTCCAATAGAAGAGGACTTTTTCCTTAAGTGTGGCCACGTTCCTCTTCCTCCATACATTAAGAGAGAAGATAACTTCTTAGATGAATCTAGATACCAAACTGTATATGCAAAAAACGAAGGAAGTGTTGCAGCTCCTACTGCAGGTTTACACTTTACGCCTGAACTTTTAGCTGAAATTATGAGTAGAAACATTGAGATCTTAGAGGTTACTCTTCACGTTGGTGCTGGAACATTCTTGCCTGTTAGATCTGATAAAATAGAAGACCATCATATGCATACAGAAAGCTATGAGATAACACAAGAGGTTGCAGATAAACTCAATAAAGCTAAGAAAGAGGATAAGGAAATCGTAAGCGTAGGAACAACTTCTATAAGAACTCTTGAGAGTGCAAGTAATGAGAATGGAGAACTTGTAAAGCTAAAGGGAAAGACTAGTATCTTCATTTATCCTGGCTATAAGTTTAAGTTTGTAGATTCTCTTCTAACAAACTTCCATACTCCAGAATCTACACTTGTTATGTTAGTTAGTGCTTTAGCTGGCAAAGATAATATTATGAGAGCATATAAACATGCAGTAGAAGAGAAGTACCACTTCTTTAGCTATGGAGATGCAATGTTTATTCGCCAATGAGTGCGACAACCTTTTCTGTTATTTCATTGCTAATTTGATCAATTGATTTCATTCCATCTATTTTTATAAGAGAAACAGATTGTGGGAGAGTAGAGAGAAGTTCCAAATACTTCTCTCTTACTTTTGTTAAATATGTTTCTTTTTCAAATAGTTCTTTCTCTTCGCCTCTTTTGTCTATTCTCTTAAGACATTCATCGACAGAAGTATCGACAAAAATTAGAATATCTGGATTAGGAAAAGAAGCATTAATTGTTCTAATAAAAGCTTCAGAACATTCAACAGATTGGTAAGCAATAGAGGAGTAGAAGTATCTATCAGTTATTACATCGATGCCAAGCTCTAGTTTTTTTACTAGGCCATACTCTTTGTTATATAGATGATCGTCTCTATCTGCAGCGTAGAGAAGGGCAAGTGAGTTAGATGGAACTTGGATTTTTTTTTGTAGTGCTTGTCGGACAAGTTTTCCTATAGGGTTATCTGTAGGTTCATGAGTTACAAAAGCATTTCTTCCATTTTCACTTAGCTTTTCTCCAAGTACTTTCATCTGTGTAGTTGTTCCAGCACCATCCAAACCTTCGAAAACAATTAATTTTCCTCTATTCTTCATAATTGTCCTTTCACTTATATAAATATAAACTGATAATATCTAAAGAAGGAAACAAAGGAAAGATAGAATGAAGTACCATTGTAATGTAAAAACTGTTTTTATCTCACTTTTAGTTGCTATTCTTTTCTTTGTCTTTTCTTTCTTAATTATTTTAAGTTTAAATTTAACATCTCCAACACTTCTTGTTACAGACAAGATTCTTTCTGCTGTTTCCTCTGTAGATTCAAATCTTTCTTTTGAATTTGATGCAATGGAAAGAAACTTTAGAGATAGAGTCATGATTAGAGGTTTTTCTCTCTATTACTATAAAGAGGAGATACTTTCTTTCGACAAAGTTGAAGTTAAGCTTGGTCTGTTTGATATAGCAAAATATATTTTAGGTTTAGAAGGAAATGCTGAAGTTAATTTTAATAGTGGAACAATTTCAATTCCTGAAACATTCTTTAAAGAAAACAGGGAAGTGGATTCTTCTAATGAAGATAATCTAGTTATAGTAGATACTCTTTCAGAGTTTCTTTCAAATCATACTCTAACACTTTCTTTTGATAATACTGCAATAAAGAGCAAATATGCTGAAGTATATAATTCAAGTCTTTATTTTTCTTATATAGGAAGTGATGATACCCTTATTGGAGAGGTATCTACACCTTTAGTTTATTCTACTTTTAATGGCTATGAGGGCTCTCTATTAAATACCAATATCTCATTTTCTTTGAAAAATGATCTATTTTTAACTGTTGATATAGGTTCTGTTAATATTAAAAATGGTGATGAATATATTACGCTTTCAAAGATAGGCCTCTCATCAAATCTGAGTTTAGACGAAATATCTAGCAACAGTATAATTGCAAAAATAGATATAGATTCTATTAAAGGTTTATTCTATGACGTTGATTTTAATGCAAAAAAAATGGAAGTCATAGTTAATAAAGGTGTTATAGATTTTACTCTAAATAACGCTAATGGTTCTTATAATAGTTCTATTTTTTCTTTAGATAGCATAAGTGGAAATTGTCTATCCTTTAATGATATAGCACTTAGCGTAAATAAGCTTAATTATGGAATTTCATCGCTTAGTTTAGATGGAATCGGCTTAAACGCAAATATAGCTCTCAGCGACAAGAAAGTATCATTCAACCTGGGCTCTCTCTATTCTAATTTAACAGATGTTACAAACAACGTGCTTAAGAGCATTACTCTTTCATCTTTAGATGGAGGATTATCTTTAGGTGACAAAACTGAGATTAATCTTTCATTAGATAGTACTCTTAAAACTAGCAATAGAGATTTAAGCGACATTACTTTCTCCTTCAATGGAGAGGCAGAGTTAAATGGATCTGGATTAGAAAATAGCAAGATCGAGATAGCTAATCTATATCTTGGCTATGGAGAAAAATATAATTCGCTATTATCTCTTTCTGGTAATTTAGATAGTCTTACCTTTAATCTTAAATATGGAAATATTATAGATGCTAGTCTTACTGCATCTATTAAAGATGAAACATTAGATGGTAGTATTAGCCTTAATTCATTGTCTTTAGAGAAGATTCTTCCTCTCATTACTAAGGATAAGATTAATCTATTTAACGATAAATCTTTTGTTGACTCCAACATTAATTTTGCCTTTACAAAGAATAGTGATTCATCCCTTGGCCTCTTAGGTGTCTTAGACTATTCATTGTCACTTTCATCATTTAGTATTGCTGGTATTGAATCTTCTTTTTCTTCAAGCGCGCTCCTGAAAGTTGAAAATGATAAAGTAAATATTAGCAACTTGGAGGTTGCTACATCATTCTTTAGTGCCCACTTTGATGGTTATTACGATATAAACATGATGCTGCCTTATTTGGATTTTAGCGTGAAAGGTAGTAATGATAAGCCATATTTTGATGGCTTTATCCATCTTTCTGAAGATCAGTATTACAGCTTCTATGGAAATTTCCCTCAGCTAACAAAGACATCTCTGTTTGGCGAAGTAAATTTTAGTAAAGAAAACATTGTCTCTTCTATCTCTACTCTCGAAACTAAAAGTGGAAATAGACCTTTCTCTCTACTTATAGATTTATTGAATAAAGAGATAACAATTAGAAGTAAGAGTCTATCAGTAGATGTTGATTACAAAGAAGGCATTAATGGATTAATCAGTTTTGATAACCTTAATACTTTGTCAAATACAACTAACGATTCTTCGATTGTATGTAATGGTGATATTTCATTTTCGTTCTTGCTTGATGAAGGATTTAATATTAACAGTGACAACTTTGAAGTAAAGAATATCTTTCTTCTTCCTCTTAGTCCTACTATTTCATTTGCACTGAGTGGTAATGATAATTTAATAACACTCTCAAATCTTGAAGTTAAATCTGAAAACTCTGTTATGTATACAGGCCTTCTTTCTTGTGACCTATCTTCTCTTGTCTTTGCTCTTAATTTAAAAGAGTATAGTGGAGACGGAAACTTAATTCTCTCATTCTACAAGGATGATGATATAGTCGGTATCGTAAAGGCTGAGAAAATTGATTTAACATCATTGGGCTTAGAGAAGATGTATGCTAATTTCAACTTGTTCGGCAGCGCAAAGAAAATTGAAGACTTCTCATTCTATGGTAATTTAGCTGTATTATCTAGCGATAGGAATAATGACGATAGAGAGATAAATGCAAAGATAGAGCTAACATCAGATAAGCTATCTATCACAGATATTCTATATAATTCAGATGGTGTTTCTTTAAGCATTGATGATATTTTTCTCAGTGCAAAAGAAGGGGAGTTTGGTATTCTCAATGGCCATGGCCTAATTGAAAATGAGCATTATGATAGATCTTATCCAATTGAATTAGACTTTGCTCTTAGTGGTGAAATAGAGAAGAAAGAATCGCTTTTCTCTTCAGTCGTTTCTTTAATTGAAACTAAGGGTAGTGGAACAAGCTTTACCTTTAATCTATCTTCTCTTGATATAGATAATGGCACTTTGGCTCTAAGTGATAAAAATTTCACTCTTTCAATTAATGAGGATGAGCTATCTATAAATGGTAACTTATTAAAAGGAAGTGTTGATAATAAGAATAAAAAAGCTAATCTTAGTCTCAACTTAGAAAACATTCTTATTTCTACGTTTGATATAGATTATTCTTCTTCATTGGCTGTACATGCCGATATTGATGCTTTCAATATGGGATTGATTAACCTTATTTCTCTTTATCCAACACTAGTATTTAGAGATGACTTAATCTATGGAGATGCTCTTATTGAAAAGAATGGCAATGAGTATCGCATGAGTGGAAACTTAAATGCAAAAGAACTTGCTGTTGATGTTTTCTGGCTTGATAACCAAACAGTTATTCTTCATAACCCACGTTTTACACTTTGGGATAATGAGCTTAGATCATCTATCGGTTCTGCTACTGTTCTTGATAAATCGACATTAGAGCGTAAGAGCATCGATATGGCTGTTGAAGTTAACTTAACGCCGACATTATCAATTGAAAGCTATGTCGCTGACATATACATTGATGATAATAATTCTGTTAGAGTGCGTTTACCTCTTCCTCAAGCAAATATCGACATAAGTGGTAACGTTACTGGTCACTATAAGATGACAATTAACGAAATAACAATGCTTAATGAAGGTGATATATATGTCTCAGATGCTACTGTTAGTGTTGGAATGAATCCATATCCAGCTTGGTATGATAATCTAACTGGTGGTGCTGATGTCGATATGACAGTTAATTTCCTACGCAATAATAGAATACTTTATCCTGCAGGTGATGACCCTATCTTTACAATCACCCTTGCAGAAAATAGCCATGTTAGTGCATATATGGATAGCTCAACGATGTCAATTAATGGAGACATTAATATTCGTGGTGGAGAAATATTCTACTTCCAGAAGTACTTCTATATTACAAGTGGCTCTATTGTATTTGATGATCCAAATACCTTTAACCCAAAGATTTCACTTCGTGCTACACTACGTGACTATGATTCCTCTTCTGAGAGAGTTGAGATATATCTAGTTATGAAGGATAACACCTTCAATAACATCTCCCCAACACTTGAAAGCTCTCCAGCAAAAGAGTTAAGCGAGATTATGGAAATACTTGGACAGTCTATTCTGCCACAATCAGCTTATGGTTCTGTTTCTGTTGGATCTGTTGCCTCTATTGTAACTGAAGGCTTTGATATTCTATCTCGCTTAGGTATTGTTACAACAGCATCAAATCCTCTCTCAAGTCTATCTGCATCTCTAAAGAATCTATTTGGTGTTGATTCATTCTCACTTCATTCGAATATCATTAACAACATTCTTTCTGATACTATTAGCAGCGTTTCATCTTCTAATATTGGTACATTCTCGCCAATGGCTAGATTCTTAAATGGCACAACACTTAATGTTGGTAAGTACCTTAGTCAAAACTTGTACTTACAGTTTATGGTTCACCTTGAAGCTTCTAACGCTAAAAATAATTACACCATAATTAGTGATGACCTAGCTTTAGATACCGAGCTCTCTCTGGAATGGGCTAATGATGCGTTTAATGTTACATTCTTTACCCGTCCAAGTTACTTCTCGCTCTATTCTATAGTCGATACCTTTGGTTTCTCGATTTCTAAAACATTCAATTTATAGTCTTGTACGCTCTCATAATATTATTTATGATAAGCCACATGAATATTGGACAATTTGGTGAAGCTTTTATTCCTATTTATGACGGAGTAGGGCGAGTTATGAAGGCATATGCTGACACAATGGCGAAAAGAGGTCATGATGTATATGTTATTGCTCCTATGTATGATGCTGGCTTTAGAGGCCAATATCCATATGAAATAGTTGATTATTTGTCATTTAAGTTTTCACATAAACTTCCATACAGAGTAGGGCTAAAGCATTTAGATCCGCATTTTATTCAAAGATTAAAGCAGATTGATTTGGATATATGTCATGTTCATGGTCCTGTTTTTGCAGGTCATATTGGGCTCAGTTATGCAAAGAAAAAGCATGTTCCTATTGTTGGTTCCTTCCATACTAAGTTTTATGACGATATTTTAGAGGTAACAAAGAGTAAGCAAATAGCTAGAACAGGAGCTAAAATGGTTGCTTCTTTTTATTCTCAATGCGATGAGGTGTGGGCTGTAACACAAAGTGCAGGCGAGACATTACGTGAATATGGGTATAAGGGGAAATTTATTGTTATGCCGAATGGTACAGATAGAAGAGTATTAAAGAGTTCTCTTATTCCTTCGGTTAAAGAAAAGTACAATATAAAAGAGAATGTCCCTATGCTGCTTTATGTCGGTCAAATTAATTGGAAAAAGAATTTAAAGTGTTTAATAGAAACATGTGGACTAATTAAGAAAAAAGGATTTAGTAATTTCCAACTTGTGCTTGCAGGTCAAGGTCCCGATGTTGAGGGCGTTAAAAGATTAGCAAAAAAATGTGGCCTTGAAGATATAATTATTTTTACAGGACATTTACAAAACTTTGATGAACTTGATTGTTTATACTACCTAAGTGATTTGTTTTTCTTCCCTTCTATATATGATACTAGTAGTCTTGTTTTGAGAGAGGCCGCTAGCCAACATACTCCGACTCTTGTTGTTGAAAACACTGCTGCAGCAGAAGTCATTGTTGATATGAAAAATGGATTAACTGCGCCAGAAGACGAGAATAAGCTTTCAGATAAAATAATTAGTTATTTTGCTTTGTCAGAAGATGAAAAGAAGAGAATAGGGGATGAAGCATATAAGACAATTCCTCTTCCATGGGATGGAGAGCTAATGGATAGTATTCTTTCTCGTTATTCTGATTTAATAGAAAAGTATAAAGGAAAGCGAATCTACTAAAGAAAAACAAAAAAAACACATAGTCAAAAATACTATATTTGTTCTTATTGTTTTATCATTAGAACAAATATTAATTATCTGATAAAATTTAGACTGAGGTTATTAATGAAGAGAGCTAAAACTATATTTGTTATTTTATTAGCATTATTTACACTTTTTCCACTTCTCGCTGATGGTGAATGGTACGAAGGGAAAAAGATTAGTAATATAGAAGTAACTGGCTTAAAAAACGTTAAGGAAAGTACAGTTAAAGCCTTGGTACAACCTTATATTGGTCAGTCTTTTACAGACGAACTCTATACAGAGTTAGATACTTCTTTCTATTCTTCTTCTTGGCTTGATTACATGGTTGTCAATGCTTTACCTGTTGATGGAGATGATTCTTCTCTCTTACTAAACATTGAAGTCTATGAAAATCCAATGATTAGTGATGTCTCTATTACAGGTAACGATAAGATTGGAAAGACAACTCTATTAAATGCACAAAACCTTACTAAAGGTGGTTGGTATTCAAGCAATAACTTAAAGGCTAATTGTGATTTAATCAAAGATCATTATATCTCTAAGGGCTATGCCGATGCAGAATGCACAGGAGAGATAACTGAAGACGAAGAGAATAATACAGTTTCTATTGCTTACACAGTAAACGAAGGCAAGCAATACAAGATTAGAGCAATTCTTTTTGAAGGTAATAATTCTATTAGCAGTAAAGAGTTAAAATCTCTTCTTGAGTCTAAAGAAAAATCTTTCTTTAATTCTGGTAATTATATTGAGTCAAATACACTTAGCGATGAAACAGCTATTATAAAGTACTATGCAACAAAAGGTTACCCAGATGCATTAGTTAAAGATGTAAGAAAAGAAGTTGTCGAGGAAGAGACTACAGATAGCACTATCTATCTTAATCTAATCTATGAAATAGAAGAGGGTAATGTTTATTATATCAACAGCATTACAGTTGAAGGTAATACTGTCTTCTCTGAAGAAGAGATTAACTCTCTCATTACTGTAAAGTCTGGAGATTTATATAACATAGATAAGATTGAAGCTATCTATACTTCTCTTGCAACAAAGTACTACGACAATGGTTATGTTTATTCAAATGTAACTCCAAATATTGAAAAAGAAGGAGACAATCTTGTTAACGTTTCTTTCTCAATTGTTGAAGGCCCACAGACTGTTGTTGAAGAGATAAGAATTAATGGTCTTACAAAAACTAAGCCTTATGTATTAGAGCGTGAACTAGCTATCAAAGTAGGCGATGTATTCTCTCGTGCTAATTTTATTCAGTCTCAGCAGAATATGTACAACACCTCACTATTAAAGAATATCACAGCTAATCTTTATCCTGGCACAACCGAGAATGGTGTTATCTGTGAATTTAACGTAGAAGAAGGAAATCAGATGGAGCTTCAGTTCGGTGCAACATTTGGCGCCAACGAAATTGATGGCTTTCCTGTTTCTGGCTTCTTAAGCCTATCGAACTCTAACCTTGGAGGTAGAGGACGTAATTTAGTTCTTTCAACAGAGCTAAGCCCATCTACTCAGTCTCTTTCTGTCTCCCTTTCTGATGGTTGGGTTGGCGATAAGAGATGGTCTAATTCATTCTCGTTATCTGTAAACAGAAATGTTAGATCAAATACCCTCCAGAAGGCTCCAGGATCTGATTATTATGACGGAAGAGATGATAATGAGTTGACTTATCCACTAGGTTATAACACAGCTTATGAGTGGTATAATTCTGGACAAGCAACACCAAGTAGTAGCTACCTCATGAAGTATGATAACTATGCTTTTACTATTGGTTATAATACAGGATACTCATGGGTATATACTCCGGGAACTCTCTCTGTTTCTGGTGGATTATCTATCGGTCTTAATAAGGCATACTATGATAGCAACAAGTATAAACCATACGAAAAGCTCATTGAGTTATATCAAGAGAAGTGGCAGTTCTCAAATAAGCTTAATCTATCTCTTACATGGGATGGTAGAAACTATGTAGATAAGACACCTCATGGCTATGTACTTTCTTCAACATTTACATATGCTGGTGGTATACTTGGTGGTCTATCAAATTACAATAAACTTGCGCTTTCTGCTAACCTATACAGAGGAATCTATCGCTTTGAGAATAAAGATACAGGAAGCGTAAAGAATCTTATTCTTGGCTTCTCTACAGAGGTAGATTTTATGTTCCCTCAGTTCTGGAACAAGAATAATCAAGGTTGGAAATGGTATGATGCAAAGGATGGAGCTACAAAGTATGAAATGCTATATATCGATGGTATGAACATTGCTCGTGGTTTCCCTGTAAAGATAGATAAGTCATTCTTATGGAATAACCAAATTAGTCTTACTTATCCACTTGCTCAAGATGTAATTTCTCTAGAAGGATTTGCTTCTGCAACAGCTGTAACATCCAAGCTTGAAGATCTTTCATTCTCTGGCTTAGATTGGTACATGGCTGCAGGATTTGGCATAAAGATGGAAATCCCAGGTTTCCCACTTGGCTTATATCTTGTTAAGAATGCAACTGTTCTCTCAGGAGAGAGCTGGAAATGGACGAAGGGGCCACTCTTCTCTAGTGGTGAAAATAGTGGAGTAAGCTTAGTACTTGCTATCACTACATCTATTTATTGATAATGAGTGAAACAAATAATGAATTGACCCCTATGGTCAAGCAATATATGGAAATAAAAAAAGAGCATCAAGACAAGGTGCTCTTTTTCCGTTTAGGTGATTTTTATGAGATGTTCAATGATGATGCGATAGAGGTGTCAAAACTATTAAATTTGACACTTACGCATCGAGGCAGTATGCCTATGTGTGGCATTCCTTATCATGCAGCAAAGAACTACCTCAAAAGATTACTTGAATATGGCAAGAAAGTGGCTATTTGTGAACAGTTTTTATCTCCGAGTGAGAATAAAAAGCTAGCAGATAGACAAGTTACGCAAATCTTTACTCCTGCAACAGTTGTTGATGAGGATTATTTAGATAGCTTATCTTCTTCATACATTACAGCTGTTAAGTATGATAGAAAGGCAATATACTGTGCTTGGGCAGACATTTCAACTGGGGAATTTAAAGTTACAACTCTTAATCTAGATAAATCATTTTCGTCTTTAGAGTCACTTTTATATAAAATTGAAAGCAAAGAGATTATTGTTCCTGATGATTTGTATTTTAGTGAAAAAAATTTTAGAGCTGTCATAGATAAAGAAAAGGCTATGATTAGTAAACTTCCTGACTGGTATTTTTCACTAAAAGAAGGAAGAAAAAAGATTGTTAGTCAATTTGGGCAATCTGCTTTGAGGCTAATTGGACTGGATGAAAAAGATCCTCTTTTAGCTGTTATTGGCGCATTACTTGATTACATAGAAGAGAATGCTAAAACTGAGCTTCCTCAACTTAAGTACATTGAGAAGGTCTCTGATGAAAGCTATATGGTTCTTAACACAGCTACAGTAAAGAATTTAGAGCTTGTTAAGAACTTAGTAGATAGCAGTACTTCTTATACGCTTTTTTCATCTATAAATCGCACATGTACTCCTAGTGGAGCAAGGTTCTTAAAAGAACAACTTATTCACCCACTTATCTCTATAGATAAAATAAAAGAGAGAGAGAAGTGGATAAAAAAGCTTGTCGACAATAGTGAAGAGAATAAGAGAGTAAGAGTGCTACTAAAGAACATTAGTGACTTAGAACGCTTGAGCGTTAAAGCTAGTATGAAGCGTCTTACGCCTCGTGACTTAATTGCTATTAGCGAAAGCACATCAGCTTTCCTTTCTTTAGTTGAAGAAAATGACGATTATTTATCACTTAATGACGATAAGAATAGTTTTGACTTTTCTTCTTTGATTGATTTTTCAACTAATGTAATTAAAGCAATTAACAGAGACTGCACTAATATAAACAATGCAGGAACGATAATTAATGATAGCTATGATGAACGATTAGATGAACTAAGAGAAATTGCGCACTCTGGCTCTAAACTCTTGACTGATTATTTAGAGAAAGTAAGAGAAGAGACTGAAATTACAACTCTAAAAGTAGGTGAGAATAGAATCATCGGTTCATATTTAGAGGTAAGTAAAGGTCAACTTGATAAAGTCCCATCTTACTTTATTAGACGACAAACTCTTGTTGGAGGAGAAAGATTTTCAACTGAAGAACTCAATAAAATCCAAGAAGAGATTTATACAAGTAAAGATAAAGAAGCGATAAGAGAAAGAGAGGTATTCTCTTCTTTCATAAATACAGCCTTTTCTTTAGCCAATGATATAGAGAAAATGGGAAGAATAATAACGCTTCTTGATTTCTTCTCATCTGGTGCAACTTGTGCTCTTGAAAAGAAATATGTTATGCCAGAGATGATTGAAAGTGGCGAAATTGATATTGTTGATGGTAGGCATCCTGTTGTTGAAGATAATTCTGAAAACTACATACCTAACTCATTCTCTTCTTCCTCTTCTCGTTTTAGTTTGATTACTGGTCCTAATATGGCTGGTAAATCTACATATTTAAGAGAAATAGCGCTAATCACTCTTCTTGCGCATACAGGCTACTTTGTTCCAGCAAAAAGCGCAACAATACCATTAACAGATAAAATATTCTGTCGTGTTGGTGCACAAGACAATCTTTCAAAGGGAGAATCAACATTCCTTGTTGAGATGAGTGAGTCTGCGCAAATACTTTTGTCTCTTACGCCTCGTAGTCTCGTAATCATGGATGAAATTGGAAGAGGTACAAGTACGCAAGATGGAATGAGTATTGCCTATGCAATTGCCTCATACTTAAGAAGAGCTGGCTGTATAACTCTGTTTTCTACTCATTACCATGAGCTTACGATGCTAGATACCACTGGAATTCAGCTGTTGCACATGGCTGTTTTAGAGGAAAAGAATCAAATAACATTCTTAAGAAAGGCAGAAAAAGGTGTTGCCACATCTAGTTATGGTATTCATGTTGCAAAGATTGCTGGACTTCCAAGAGAGGTAATTAATGAAGCTAATTCATTCATGAAGAAACACTTTGCTGATTACTCAATTATTGATGAAGAAGGAAGTTTATTTAGTCAGCAAAGCGTCGATATTACTATAAAAGATGAGATCTTTGATTTAGTAAACGGCTATGATACAAATTCTTCAACTCCTCTTGATGCTCTTTTATTTATTAACGAGCTCAAGGAAAAGATTGAGAAAGAAGGGTAACTTTGTTGCTTTGTAGTTTTTTATAATATATGGACCCAATGATTGTTTTTATTATCAATGTAGTTTTTTGTTCTATTGTTGTTGCAGTTCACTTAGATAGACGAGTAAGAGAGCGTGAAAGAGTTGGAGACATTACAAAGTGTTTTCTTATTCCAAGCCTGTACTTAACACTTTTTACTGCATCAAAAGCTTTTCCTAGAGAAATATATAGGCCAGAACTCTTATTTTTGATTGCATTCTTCTATACGCTTGGCGATATTCTCTTACTTAAGAAAACGCCAACTTGGCGATTCTTAGTTGGAGCACTCTCGTTTATTTGCGGCCATATTGTATATATAATCTATTTTAGCCATTTTGGCTTGAATATTTATACTCTTCTTGGTGGAATGATTTTATTTGGCATTCCTTTGATATATCTAATTCTTAAGATTATAAAGAGTAACCCTAAATACGCTGTTGGTTATATTATCTATGGCTTAACGCTATATTTCTTTGGCGTTGGAATGTCTGCTGTCTTCTCATTTAAGTATTTAAAGACTTCAATTCTTGTATTTATAGGAGTTTGGCTCTTTATCTATTCAGATAGTAGAATAGCGCTTAATTCTCTTTTAAAAGATGGTAAGAATAGAAGCTTTATGATAATGCTTACATATATAGCAGCAAACTTATTTCTTGTTTTGGGTGTTTGGTGTATTAATGTTCCTCTTACTGCTTGACAAGAGAATAAAAGAAAGATATTTTTTACATAGTTTCATTTAAAGTTATTTAAAAGGGACCGGGTTAACCGAGTCCCTTTATTTATGAAGGATTTTATGCTTAGTTTTGGTGAAGAAAAGAATGATATTTTTAGAGAAATAGATAGTCTTGTTTCTTCTCTTTCTTTAATACCTGTTGAGGTAAGCAAGATGGAAAACAAGAACAGTATTTCTTTGAAAGTTGTTCTTTATAAGAAAGATAGCGAGATAAACACCGATGATTTGGAAAAGGCATATAACTTACTTTTTCCTCGTTATAGTGTTCTATTTGACTCGCGTGATCTTACTCTTGAAGTATCTAGTCCTGGCTTGCAGAGGACGCTAAAAGATTATCATGAGTTTTCTGTATTTGAAGGAAAAAGAGTAAGGCTATACTCTGTTTCTTATTCTTCTTATGTATCTGGAATTATTAAGAGTACAGATGAGAAAAGCGTAGTTCTAACCAATTACATAATAGAAGATAAGAAAGAGGAAGGAGAGGAGATTACTTTTCTTTTCTCTGATATTGCAAAGGCAAAGCTTGATTATAAATGGGAGGATAAAAATGATAAATCTCACAAGTGAAATCAACTCAATGATGGTTGAGAGAGATATGAAATTTCAAGAAGTTACATCTTTGATTAAAGATATGCTTCGCAGTGCATACAAAAGGAAATTCGGCACAGAAGAGAATGTAGAGGTCAAATTCTATGAAGATAGCAAGAAAAACTACTATGTTGAAATCTTTGCTAAGAAGCTTGTTGTTGCTGAAGAAGATTACTTTAACGCTGTAACTGAGATTCCTCTTGATGAAGCAAGAGAAGTTGCTGGCGATGATGTCGAAATTGGTGATGAATTAGAGATTTCTCTTGATCCTAAATCTTTTGAATATTCAGCTGTTCAGTCAGCAAAGCAGCGTGGTCAGGCTGTAAGTAAGGAACTTACAGATGACAAGACATACTATAAAGCTAAATCTATGGAGTTTTCACTTGTAAAGGGAGAACTCAAAAAGAAGAGCAAGAATGGTGCTGATTGGTTTGTAGATATTGGCTTTGGCGATGAAAATCTTGCTGTTTTTCCTCTTCGTGGACAGTCTCCACGTGAGACCTATGATTTAGGCGATAACCTCCGTTTCTTTGTTGAGAAAGTAGATAAGGGTGACGATGAGATTGTTCGTGATCCTAAGACTGGAAAGGCTAAGAAAAAGAAAAAGGGTGTTAAGATTTACCTCTCTCGTTCTTCAAAAGAGTTTGTTAAGGCCCTTCTTGAAAACACATTCAGAGAAGATATCGACAACGGTAACCTTGTTATTAAGGCAATTGCTCGTCAGCCTGGTATTAGAACAAAGATTGCTGTCGATACTAAGAAGGCCGATGTTGATCCAGTAGGAACAGCAGTAGGTAAGGCTGGACAGAAGATTCAGCAGATTATGAGTGAACTTGAAGGTGAAAAGATTGATGTTGTTAGATATAATACAGATCCTATCGTCTTTATTGCTAATGCACTTATTCCTGCTCAGGTTCAGAGAGTAATTGAAGTAGACCCACAGACTAAGTACGCTATTGCTATCGTTGATGATTCACAACAGGGTATTGCTATTGGTCAAAATGGTGTAAACGTTAAGCTTGCAAAGGCCCTTTGCGACTGGCTTATTGATGTTAAGACTAAGACTCAGTTTAACGAAATGGAGTCTACGCTTCTTATCCATGAAAATGTTGGTTCTCTCTTTAAGAATGATGAAGAAAATGAAAAAACTGAGAATGCTGAAGTAGCATCTACTCAGGAAGAACCAGTAAAGGAAGAGAAGAAGGAAGAGCCTATTAGCAATGAAAAGCTTGGTATCAACGAAGATGAAACTCCAATTACAGATATTGGACTTAGCGATGAACTTGTTAAGAAGCTTCATGATATTGATATTTGGGCTATTGAAGAATTCTTTGAATATAGTAACGAAGAGCTACTTGAACGTGGTCTTAGTCAGAGCGATATAGATACTGTTCGTGGTAGTGTTGAAATTGTTACAGATGAAGAAGAGGATTCTTTTGAATGTCCTATTTGCCATAAAATGGTTCCATCTGGTGTAACAGTTTGTCCAAACTGTGGAGCAGAATTCGAATTTGAGTAATACTAAAGGTATATATGTTGGAAGAAAAGAATAAAGTTAAGGTTAACATTATTAAAAAGGTAGCTCCTCAGCCGAAAGAGACTGTGGAGAAGAGTGTTAAAGCTGAAGAAGTACCTGAAAAGAAGAAAGTTGTTGTTAAACTTAAAGCTCCTAAAGCTACTGTTAAGCCTGTTTTAAAGGTTAAAGAGAACCATGCTCCAGAAGAGAGTAAAAAAGAAAAGGAAGCTCCTGTAAAGAGTGAAGCAAAGAAAGAAAATGCTAAGGCTCCTATTAAGGAACAGGTCATTGACGGAAAGAGTTTTATGAACAATAACACGAGTCATATTAGTAATACTCGTATTCAGTCTACAATTCATAATGGACCAGTTATTATTCATGCTCCTCAAACTCCACCAGAACCTGCAAAGGTTGAATCTAATAGACCTAGAGTTCAGGGTATTGTTGGTGGACGCCAGATGGGCAAGCAGCCTTTTGGTCAGCGTAATGGTTTTAACAAAAATGGTGACAGACCATTTAATAAAAGAGAGGGCAATGGCCAGTTTAGACAAAACTCTAATGGACCACGTTCTTATTCTCCTGATCAAAATAAGCCAGGCTTTAATCGTCAAGGCTCAAACAATCAGAGGCCATTTAATCCTAATAGATTTTCTCCAACAGGAAGACCTCAGGTTAACAGCCAAGCATCTCCATTAGAATTAAACCAGAAGAATGGCAATAGAAAGGCCAATATCTCTTCTAGCAAAAAGAAGGATAAGGATAATAAGTGGGATAGAGACGAAGAGGTCGATTTTGCTTTAGAGAAAAAGAAGAAGGCATTAGAAAAGAAGGCTGCTGTACCTCAGAGTATCGACATCATGGAGAATATCACAGTTGCAGATTTAGCTAAGAAGATGAATCTAAAGGCTTCTGATATCATCTCAAAGCTCTTCAAGATGGGCATGATGGTCACTATCAACCAACAAATTGACCATGAGACAGCCGAGATTATTGCTTCTGAGTATGGCTGTGAAGTACATCTTGTTTCTCTCTATGATGAAACTGTTATTGAGACAGAAGAGGATAAGGAAGAAGATTTAGTTCCACGTCCACCAATTGTCACTATTATGGGACACGTTGACCATGGTAAGACAAAGCTCTTGGATGCAATTAGAAGTACAAATATTGTTGCAGGCGAGTTTGGTGGTATTACACAGCACATCGGTGCTTATAAAGTCAATGTTCCTGGTAAGGGTGATATTGTTTTCTTAGATACTCCGGGTCACGCTGCATTTTCAATGATGAGAGCTCGTGGTGCTCAGGTAACAGATATTGTTGTTCTTGTTGTTGCTGCTAACGATGGTGTTATGCCTCAGACAAAGGAAGCAATTGACCATGCTAAGGCTGCAAAAGTTCCAATCATTGTTGCAATAAATAAGTGTGATTTACCTGAAGCAAATCCAGATAGAGTTAAGCAACAGCTTTCAGACTTAGGCTTAATGCCTGAAGATTGGGGTGGTCAGACTCTCTATTGTGAGATTTCTGCTCTTAAGAAGATTGGTATTGAAGATTTGCTTGATACTATTCTCTTACAGGCTGAAGTATTAGAGCTTAAAGCTAATCCTAAGTGTAGAGCATCTGGTAAGGTTCTTGAATCTAAGATTGACCAGGGCAGAGGAACAGTTGCAACTGTAATTGTCCAGAAGGGTACTTTGCATCAAGGTGACTACTTTGTTGCCGGTATATATTCTGGTCGTGTTAGAGCAATGTTCGATGATACAGGTAAAAAGATTCAGGAAGCTGGTCCTTCAACTCCTGTTGAAATAATAGGATTAAGTAATATTCCTTCTGCTGGTGATCCGTTCCAGGTAACTGAAGACGAAAAGACAGCTCGTAGCATTGCTATAAAGAGACAGGAACTTGAAAGACTTGGTGAAAATAGCAACAAGAACAAGGTAACTCTTGAGAACTTTAACGAGAAGGTTAAGGAAGGAACAATTACTGACTTCAATGTTGTTATTAAGGGCGATGTTCAGGGTTCTGTTGAAGCATTAACTGGAGTACTTGAAAAGTTAAGTACACCTGAAATTAAACTTAATGTCATAAGAGCATCTGCTGGTGCTATTATTGAAAGTGATATTAACCTTGCTTCTGCTTCATCTGCTATTGTTATTGGTTTCAACGTAAGACCAACACCTAGAGCACAGGCATTAGCTAATGAAGAGAAGGTTGAGATCAAGAAATACAATATTATTTATGATGTTGTAGATGATATTAAAGCTGCAATGGAAGGTATGCTAAGTCCTGTTACTAGAGAAGTTGATATTGGTAAGGCTGAAGTTAGAAATACCTTCAAGGTTCCAAAGGTCGGTCTTATTGCTGGTTGTATGGTTATCGAAGGAAAGGTTAAAAGGAATAGCCTAGTAAGAGTAATCAGAGACTCTATACAGCTTAATAAGGATATGATAAAGATTTCTTCTCTCAAGAGATTTAAGGATGATGCTAAAGAGGTACTTGAAGGCTTCGAGTGCGGTATTGGACTTGAGAATTGGCAAGATCTCCAGGTTGGCGATATTCTAGAAATCGTTGAGACAGAAGAAGTTAAGAGGACACTAGAGTTTAATGAGTGAGTTTTCACAGGAAAGACTTGAGAGCAGAATTATGGAAACTATTTCTTCTCTCATAGTCTTAGGAGATATTAAAAATCATAATCTATCTACGCTCGTTTCAATAACTAGAGTTGATCTTTCACCAGATAATAGTCAGGCGAAGATACATGTTTCGTACATTGCAGATAACTCTGTTTTGGATAAATCTGTCTTGGCTCTTAATCAAGCTTCTGGTTATATTCAATCTCGCTTAGCAAAGGTATTGAAAACAAAGAAAACACCTGTTTTAACATTTGTTAAAGACGATTCTTATATTGAAGGCGATAAGCTAAATAGATTAATTGACGAAGTAAATAATAAGTAAGATGAGTTCTAATTTCTCAATATTTCTTTTTGATAAAGATGAAAACATAACTTCTTTTTCGTCTCTTGGAAAGTTTAAAAGAGAGCACAGAGGCGAAAAGGTTGGGCATGCTGGGACATTAGATAAGTTTGCATCTGGTTTGATGATTTGTATGATAGGGGGAGCTACCAAGCTCAACCCTATCTTTTCGTCGTTTGATAAGAGCTATAGAGCTGAGCTTCTCTTTGGTAGTGAAACAGATACTTTAGACAGAGAAGGTATTGTTGTAAAAAAATCAACGACAATTCCTACTTATGAAGAGATTAAGTCAGTTCTTCCTTCCTTTATAGGTAAACAAAAGCAAGTCCCACCTTTATATTCTGCCATCCATGTTAATGGCGAGAGGGCATATATAGAAGCAAGAAAGAACCATGAAGTGGATCTTCCTGAGCGAGATATTGAGATATATGATATAAATCTTGTTTCTTATAGTGACAATAAAGCAATTATTGATTGCTCTGTTTCTAAAGGAACATATATACGTTCTCTTGCTCGTGATATTTCTTATCGCTTAAATACATGTGGCCATCTTGTTAATTTAAGACGTACACAAGTTGGGCCGTTTAAACTTAGTGATGTTGGTCTATCTAACCGTGAGCTTTTAGATAAAACGGGTCTTTTTGGTACTTACCGCGTCTCGTCAAAGTATAAAAAAGAGATAGATAATGGATTTATTAGAAGAGAAAACCTTATAAAAGAAGATGATAAACCAACTCAATTTGGCTACCTATACATGGATAACGAGTTGTATGGTTATATAGAGGTTTTAGATAAAGTAAAGGTCCTTACGCGAGTTTAAAATGAAAGAGTACAATTTTGAAGATCTATTAAAGAGCGGTGAGCTCAAAGATAAAAAGGCAATTATTACTATTGGTGTCTTCGATGGCTTTCATTTAGGACACCAAAGCCTTGTTGAAGGAATGCTAAAGGAAAAGGAAAAATACCCAGATGCAATCCTCGTTCTAATTACATTTAATCATAATCCTAAAACAGATAAGCCTAAAAATGTCGATACGTTGCGTTTAAGAAAAGAAATGGCAGAAAAGAATGGCATTAATTCTTTTGTAGTAATTGACTTTTCTACTAATTTCAGTAGAATTTCAGGGTGTGGGTTTATAGAAATGCTTTTGCGTTCCTTTGACCCAGTTGCTCTTGTAGTTGGTGAGGATTTTCGTTTTGGTCATCCTTCTTCAGCTCAGGGTGCAAAAGACCTCGATTCTTTATTCCTTCAATATGGAAAGAGGGTGGAGGTAGTTATCAAAAAATCAATTCTTACTGAGGGTGGAGAAAAGATCTCGTCAACTCTTGTAAGAAGGGTGATAGAAAAAGGTGAGGTTGAATGTATTTCTTCACTCATCGGCCGAGATTATAGAGTAGATATAATGGATAAACCATTTGAACTAAATTCTGTAGGCTTGGTTATGCTAAAATCTTCCATCCAACAACTTCTGCCGCCACCGGGAGTTTATGGAACGAAGTTAGCTTTTAAAGATGGTTCTTTAATTGTTGTTGATTGCATGATAGGTGATTCTAAAGTTGTAATTGGTAAGAAAGAACTGATGGAAAAAGTAGACGACGTTGGAAAGTTGAAGCAATTAGATTCAATCTATTTTTTGGAGAAGAAAAATGGTATCAAGTGAAACAAAAAAGCAGATCATCGAGAAGTTCGGTGGAAACACAGCAAACACAGGAGATGCAAAGGTTCAGGTTGCTCTCTTAACAGCAAGAATTAACGACTTACAGAATCACTTTAAGGCTAACCCTAAAGATCATGCTTCTAGACGAGGTCTATTAATGCTTGTTGGTCAGAGAAGAAGACTTCTTGCATACATTAAGAATAGAGATATTGATGAGTACAGATCATTAATCGCTGAACTCGGAATCAGAAAATAAAATTATAATAAGCCAGAGTTTAACCTCTGGCTTAAAATGTCTATAAAAGAACAAAAAAAGAAAGAAAGAAGGTTTATTAATGTCAAATTTAACAACAGTAAAAGTAAATGTAGGTGGTATTGACTTAGAGTTTGAAAGTGGAAAAATTGGCAAGCAGGCAAATGGATGTGTATTTGCTCGTTACGCTGGTTCAGTTGTTATTGCAACTGTTTGTTGTGGTGAAGCTCCAAGTGAACCAATTGACTACGTACCAGTATCTGTTGAGTACAATGAAAAGTACTATGCTGCTGGAAAGATTCCTGGAGGATTCTTAAAGAGAGAATCAAAACCAAAAGATAAAGAGATTCTTGTTTCAAGACTTATCGACAGACCAATGCGCCCTCTCTTTGATAAGGCTTTTGGTAGAGAAATTCAGATTGTTCCAACAGTTGTTTCTTCTGATATGGTTCATACACCAGATGTTGTTGCTATTAACGCTGCTTCTTGTGCTGTAACTATTTCAGATATTCCATTCTATGGTCCTATTGCTGCTGTAAGAGTTGCAAAGATTGGATCTGAATTTGTTATTAACCCAACATTCCAGCAACTTGGCCAGGCTGCGCTAGATATAGTTGTTGCTGGTACACATGATGGTATTACAATGGTTGAAGGTGGAGCTCACGAAGTAAGCGAAGATGATATGCTACAGGCTATCAGCTGTGCTCAGCCTGTTATTAGCCAGATTTGTGAAGCTCAAGTAAAGATGAGAGAGCTTTGTGGAAAAGAAAAGCTTCCTCTCATGGAAATTAAAGAAGAAGATACATCTTGGATGAACGAGATGAAAGAGTATGCTTATCCACTAGAAAAGGAAGCTTCTTTTGTTAAGGGTAAGATGAATAGAGGTAATGCTCTTAGTGCAGTTCATGCTCAAGTTAAAGAAAAGTTTGCATCTTTAATTGATGAAGAAGATGGAAGAATGGCTCAGACAGATAAGATGTTTGAGGATATGGAATATGAAATTCTTCGTTCTTCAATTCTTAATGATGGCGTCAGAACAGATGGTAGAAAGGTAACAGAAATTAGACCAATTACATGTGAAGTTTCTGTTCTTCCTTGCACACATGGTTCTGCTTTATTTACAAGAGGTGAGACACAGTCTCTTGCTGTAACTACTCTTGGTACAGTTAATGATGAGCAGCTCTTCGATAATATTGATGGAGAAAAGACATATTCTAACTTTATGCTTCATTATAACTTCCCTCCATATTCTGTTGGTGAATGTGGACGTTTAACAACAGGAAGAAGAGAGATCGGACATGGACACCTTGCTCAGCGTGCTCTTGAAGCTGTTGTACCTAAGAAGGATGTCTTCCCATACACAGTTAGAGTTGTTTCTGAAATCATGGAATCTAATGGTTCATCATCAATGGCTAGTGTTTGTGGCGGTTGTCTATCATTAATGGATGCAGGTGTTCCTATTAGTAAGCCTGTTGCAGGTATTGCTATGGGTCTTATCACAGAAGGTGCTGATTACTCTAAGTATGTAATACTTTCTGATATTCTTGGTGAAGAAGATCACTTAGGTGACATGGATTTCAAGGTAGCAGGTACTAAGGATGGTATTACAGCTTTCCAGATGGATATTAAGATTGCAGGTGTTACACCTGAAATCATGAGAAAAGCTCTTAACCAGGCTAAAGAAGGGAGAATGCACATTCTTTCTATCATGGCAGATACTCTTCCTGGTCCAAGAAGTGAAGTAAGTGAACTTGCTCCAAAGATTCTTTCTGTTAAGGTTCCTGAAGATAAGATTGGTGCTGTCATTGGTACAGGTGGAAAGACTATTCGTTCTGTTGCTGAGCAGAGTGGTGCAGAGATTAACATTGATGATGATGGAAACGTAATGATTTATGGTAAGAATAATGCATGTGCTCAGGAAGCTAAGCGCCTTGTTCTCTCTATCATCGAAGAACCAGAAGAAGGAAAGATTTACCATGGTGTAGTTAAGAGAATTGTTGATTTTGGCGCATTCATTGAAATTCTTCCAGGAAAAGAAGGTCTATGCCACATCTCTAAGCTAAGCAGAAGCAGAGTTAAGAATGTCTCTGATGTTCTTTCTGTTGGACAGGAAGTTGATGTTAAGCTTACTGAAATTGATAGAATGGGCAGATTAAACCTCTCTTATATCGATGCTCAGCCAAATAGCGAAAGCGAGGAGGAGACTCCAAAAGAGACAACTGATGGCGAAAGCAAAAAAGATGATAGTAAGAAAAACGATAGAAAGAGAGAGCATAGAGGTTTCAAGAAGGATAGATTCCATAAGAACGAAAAGAAGGAAAACAAGGAAAACGAATGAGCATTTGTCTTCGTTTTAAAAAGAAAGATAATAGCGTGAGCCTACCTGAGTATAAGACGGTAGGCTCTGCTGGTGCTGATATAAAAGCACATCTTTCTTCTCCTATTACAATTTTTCCTTTAGAAAGAAAAACGATACCAACAGGTCTTTTTCCAGAGATACCTGTTGGTTATGAAATTCAAATTCGTCCTCGTTCTGGTCTTGCTTTTAACAGTGGTATTACTGTTTTAAATACTCCAGGTACAATCGATAGTGATTATAGAGGTGAAATAAAGATTTGTCTTATTAATCTTTCTAATGACTCTTTTACTGTAAATGATGGTGATAGAATTGCGCAAATGGTTGTAGCACCTGTTATTCAATCTACATTTTCAGAGGTAGATGAGATTACTTCAACAGAGAGAGGCGAGGGAGGATTTGGTTCCACCGGAGTGTAAGATGGCTCACTCTGATTCTTTACTATTAAATAAATATATAACAAAGGAATTTTTGAAGAACTTTTTAGTTTCATTCTTCTTTTTCTTTGCAATTTTCTTTGTTAATTCAATTCTTCTTTTAGTACAAAAGATTCTTTTGAAAAACATCTCATTTGCTGTGATGATTGAGATGGTTTTGCTTTATATGCCACAGTTTTTGGTCTATACATTTCCATTTGCAACACTAACTAGTTCATCTATGGTTCTTGGTGATATGTCATCAAGCAATGAGCTATTAGCACTTCGTAGCTTAGGTATTGAACGAAAGAAGGTATATTTACCTTTAATTATTCTCTCTATAATTCTTTCAATCTGCACATTTCTGATTTCAGATATTCTTCAACCTTATACAAGCGTTATCTACAGAGATAAACTATCATCTCTTATGGCAGAAATGCCAACAATGGAGATAGAGAGTAATAGTACAAATAGCATTGGCAATATTGTTTTATCTAATGGAAAAGCCGATGGTACAACAATTGAAGATATAGTCTTATTCACAAAAGATGAAAAAGACTACGATAAAACTGTAATAAGTAAGAGTGGCGAGTTAGAGCTAATTGATAACTACAACTACGTTTATTCACTTCGTCTTAGTGAGCCTGAGCTCCTTATTTCTGATATTCGTGATAGCTCTAATTATGCTTTTTCTAAAGCTGAGAGCGCAGTCTTTTATTTAGATTTTTCTTCTCAAATTCCATCTCTAACATCAACAAGCCCCGTTAACCTTACGAGTCTTGAACTTATTGATACAATCAAAGAAAGAAATATAGTCCAAGCTGAAGATAGAGAAGACTATTACATTGATAAAGAAAGTATTCTCTTAAATCTTTCTAGTATTATAGAAAGAGGCATTGTTGAAGAGAGTAAAGTAGATGACATTAATATGGTAAAGGATAGATTAGCGACAATAGGAAAGTTGCCAGTTAATTTTTATGGCCAGTATTATAAGAGTGAGTTAAGCAAAAAAGTAACTCTTTCTTTAGGCTGCTTTGTTCTTACGCTATTAACTCTTCCATTATCTACAGTTAGAGTAAAGCATGGTAAGCTAACTGGCTTTGCCATTGCAATTTTAATTGCCGTTGCCTATTGGTATATGATATTTGCAGTCCAACTTCTTATCTTCGATATATCATTTGATCCTTATATTTTAATTCTTTTACCAGATATTTTTATTGCTTTGCTTGCAATTATTCTGCTTTATAGAAATAGGAGAGCATAGAGTGAAGGTTCTTGATAAATACATTATCTCTTCTATTATGAAAACAGCATTAATTGCTACAGTTGTTTTTTCATTAATTCTTGCTGGAGTAGAGCTTTTTGGTAAGATGGATAGCATTCTTACGGGTGGTGTTGGCTTTCTTGATGTGCTCTCTTATGCTTTTTTATGCATACCTCAGTATTTTATAATGGTATTTTCAATCTCGCTTCTATTTAGCACCACCTATTTCCAATCTTCCTTAAGTGCTAATAATGAGCGAATTGCATTATTGAATGCAGGACTATCTAAATGGAGATTGTTTAAGCCAATCTTCTTTTTAGCTATAGTGTTAACTATTTTCTCTTTCTTGCTTTCTGAATCTTTTATTAAGGATCTAGATGCAAAGAGAGAGACGCTGAGCGAAAACTTATTCGGACTCTCTTCAACTCAAGATAGCAGAAACATTGTTCTTAATAGCGATAATGGCTATGTTGTCTACACTAATCGTTATACAGATTACGATAAGAGGATTATTTCTCCTATTATTATAAAAGAAGAAAATGGCAATTTACTCATAAGAATTAGTGGCAGAAGTGGGTATTACGAGAACAATCATTGGATTATTGATGATGCAAATGTCTATAGATATGAAGATGGTGTAATAAGTAATACGTATTATTCAAGTTATGAATTAGCTGATTTAAACTTAGAGCCTGATTTTTTTAAGTCTAACAACATAAATGTGGAAACAATGGATATTCAAAGAGCCTTCGAATATTTAAAAAAGCTTAAACAAACAGATAGAGAGGTTTGGCAAGAAAAGGCAACAGACTACTATAGAAGTCTTTTTAAAGCTCTATCTGTATTTGTGCTTTTATGTATAACAGGAGCATTGGATTATAACTTAAAAAAGAACGTTTTGCTTTTTTCAATTATACAATCATTATCGATTGCTATTGTATATTATGTTTCAGACATGGTATTTTCAATATGTTCACATCAGGGAGCTATTATGCCATTTATGGCTGTTGTGCTTCCTGTTATAACAACAGTTTTCGTTGCTTTAATTATTAATTATATAGGGAAAAAAATTTAGATGGGAATTTATACTGAACTTATTAGAAGTACAGAATGCAAAGCCAGAATTGGTGTTGTACATCTTCCACATGGAGATGTTTCAACTCCTGCCTTTATGCCTGTTGGAACTAATGGAACTGTGAAAGGTATCTATCACGATACAATTAGAGAGATGGGATATAAACTGATTTTAGCTAATACATATCATTTGTATCTAAGACCAGGCTTGGAGGTTTTAGAGAGCTATGGCGGCTTACATAATTTTTCATCTTGGGATAAAAATATCTTAACAGATAGCGGTGGCTTTCAGGTTTTCTCTCTTTCTGGTTTAAGAAAAATAAAAGAAGAGGGCGTTACATTCCAAAGCCATATTGATGGATCCAAGCATATCTTTACACCAGAGAAGGTTGTTAACATTCAACGTGTTATTGGTTCAGATATAGCAATGTGCTTAGATGTTTGTACTCCACCTAAAATTGAATACAAAGATGCAAAAGAAGCTTGGAGAATTACTAAGCTTTGGGCTGAAAGATCTCTAGAGGAAAGAAAGAGGTTAGGTGAGAGCTTCAAAGGAAATCTCTTTGGAATCGTACAGGGTAACTTCTTTGAAGATCTAAGACGCGAAAGTGCAATGACACTAAGTGATATGGATTTCCCAGGAATAGCAATTGGTGGCTTAAGCGTTGGGGAGAGCAAGGAAGAGTTTAGAGATATGCTAAGCTATACAGCGGAATATGTAACAGAAGAAAAACCAAGATACGTTATGGGAATTGGTAGCCCTGATTATATTCTCGACTGTGTTGAAAACGGCATTGATCTATTTGATTGCGTTCTTGCTACTCGTATTGCACGTAACGGTGCAGCTTTCACAGATGATGGCTTAGTTACACTTAAGAAAGCTATTCACACATTTGATGAGAGACCTTTGCAAGATGGATGTACATGTACATGTTGTAGAGAGTATTCACGAGGCTACTTACATCACTTAATTAAATGCAATGAAATGCTCGGTGGCATGCTTATAACAGAGCATAATCTCCATTATCTATATAGCTTTGTCGAGAGAATTAAAGAAGCAATTAGAGAAGATAGATTCTTAGAATTTAAGAAGAATTATTTGGAGAGGTTCTATTCTAAATAATTATTGATATTGTAAAGAATAAATATAAATGCCTAGGAATCCTAGGCATTTTGTTTATTTATCGATCTACACTTACTTTTTCTATTTTCTGAATAAGATAGGTTGTACTTAGACTTCCATTCTTAAATTCAACAGTGTCACCAACAACATGGTTAATCAAGCTCTGTCCAATTGGTGCGTTGATATCGATAATGTTGTTGTCTGGGTCAGATTCCCAACGTCCAAAGAATGTAAAAGTCTTTGTCTCGTTAGTGTTTTTATCTAAGAGTGTAACCTTTGTTCCAAAGCCAACACGACCAGCGACAACATCATTATCTGTCATAATCTTAACGGAGCTAAGCTCATTAGCAAGCTTCTCAAATTCTCTATCAAGGAAAATCTTATGATCCTTTGCATATTGATACTCAGAGTTTTCTCTTAAGTCTCCTAACTCACGAGCTGTTTTAATTTCATGGAGTGTGAAAGGAATCTGATTCTCTTTAATATCTATAAGCTCTGCTTGCTTTCTATCGAAAGAAGCTTTAGTACACATGAAGCCTCTCATAACACTAATTTCATGCTTTTCTTCCTTAACTTCCTTTTCTCCAAAATCGAAATTTGGGAATCGAGCAAGAATTAGACTCTTAAAGCCTTCCTTTTCTTCTTCAGTTAGTCCTGCATTCCAAACAAGGTGAGAAGAGAGTTTTTTAATATCTTCTTCGCTTGCGCTCTTAAGATACTGCGAAAGATTCTTGAGTCCAATTAAATCGTCTCTAAGAGCCTTTCTCTGTCTATCTTCTGCGTAAGATGAATACAAGAATGATAGGGCATTAAGTTCTGTAAGAATAAATTCATCCTGACTAATCTTGCAATTCTTTAGGTCATTCTTTGTGACGCCATTTTCAACAAAGAAGCAGAAAGCAATAAGATTGTTCTTATAGTCTGATAGTGTACGAGCCATATACTCACTGAACTTCTTTGCATTTACTTGATTCATCTTTCTCATCAACTCTTTAGTTGGGTTGACAGGGAAGATTAGCTCTAATGTGTCATATGCTTTCTTATCTACATCACAAAGCATGTCTACATAAGCCTTCTTACTGTTTTTGCAGCTTAAGCCTTCATAGACACTCTTTTTTTCTGTAATAGAAAGAGGAGAGTAGAGCTCTGTAAATGAAAGATCAGATTGGATTGGAACTCCTTTTTCTCCCATGCTTTCTACAACAAGTAAAGCTTCAATTCTAGTTGCAATAGAGTTCTTCTCATCTTTTAGATAATCAGCAAAATATCTAACCATCTCAAGAATTGAATCTGATGCAAAATCAATTGAATCATCATCGCTTGCTTCAAGTAGGCAAGATACCTTCTTAGAGAAATCTTTGTAGCCAATAAATGTTTCATAGAGTCTCTCTTCTCTTGTTGAAGGATAATCTCTTAAATGGAAAGTATTCTTATTGATGATATCAATATAAGGATTAATAAGAGCCATTTGCTTTATGCTCTTACTTACGCTGTCCCATTCCTTTTCGTTTAGTACAGATGGAACAAGTTCCTCTTTCATCTCTTTAATCTGTGCAGATTTGCCAGGAGATGAGATAAGCATAGTAACTAAAAGCCAATCATAGCCTCCATCTGAGAATATCTTTTCTCTGATTACTTCAACTTTCTTTCCTTTCTTAATTGCCCTTATATCTTGGTTAGAGAGTGCAGTTAAGGATTGCATAGCATTTTGAATATTAATCTTTACTTCGTCACCAGGACGAGTTGAGAACTTAACAGTTAATAGTCCTGCAGGGCTAACATCTGTAATGAGTCCTACTTTCTTTGTTGCATTCTGCAAAACATATGTATTCTTTGAATAAGCAATGTTTTTCAAGAAATCATCTAAAGCTTTAACAGGATCTATATTTGCTTTAGTTACATCAAAGTGCTTTGAACAATCTTCGTATCTTGAGCTCTTAGAGTATCTTTCTTTAAGAACTTGGCTTAGCTTTTCTCTTATTTCTGCATCGGCACTATCAATAGATAGAATTGTACGACATACAGATATAATATTTTCAATATTCTTTCTTCTGATAAGAGATGTAGTCTCTTCAGTAAAGCTTTCCTTTTCTTTATATAGGTAACTAAGTAGCATCTTAGCTAAATCTAAAGCTAATTCACTCTTATTTAGTTTAGCTAGATAAGTTGAATAGAAAGAGAAATCGCTAGTGTTGTTACTAAGAAGCTTGCTAAAGTTATTCTTAATCTTTGTATTGTCAGGAGAAACTAAGAGTCTGTTAAGCGAACGCTGATAGAAGTTTTTAGCATTCTTTTTATCCGCATTCTTTTCATAGTTATCTGCAACAAGCGTGATGATATCTGTATCATTACTGTTGCATCTAACATAACGCTCGTAGTACTCCCATTTCTTCTTTTCATCGCCATTGCTCTCAGCTATCTCGCCTAAAACTAGTAGAGGAGTTGGGCTTTCTGAGGTATTAAGAATTGTTGTAGCAATAAATGCTGCACATTCATAATTTCTCTTATCATGGAAGATATTCATTAGGTTATTCAATCTAATTTGAGCTTCATGCGGATTTAATAAAAGATTAATTCTTCCTGCAACAAAGCTGAGAACAATACTATCTGGATTATCGTATTCCATTGCAATTGCTTCTTGTCTTAAGTTCTCTTTTGTCTCAACTTTCTTCATTGCAAGGATTGAAGAATCTATATCTTCTAATGATGCAACCTTATAAGAATAATATGGGTTTTTTCCTAAATTCTTTTCTTCTTGTAATAGTGTTTTTAAATCTATCATTCTATCCACCATTTTTCCTTTAAAACCTTAGACAAAAAATAAACCCGGGCAGGAAAACTGCTCGGTACCTTTTTAATCTGTATTAATAATATAACACAAATTTTTTTTAGTGCAAATAAATTTCAATTTGAGTAAAAGTGAAATGGATGATAACTATCTAGATTATTAAATATTTTGTGGATTATAATTTATTTTATGAGTGTAAAACAGTTATCTATTTCTCCTTCAATTCTTGCATCTGATTTTGCTCATGCATCTGATGCATTGAAACAAATAAGTGATTCTGGTTGTGATTATGTTCACTTGGATGTAATGGATGGTCATTTTGTTCCTCAAATTACATTTGGCAGTAAATTCATAAAAGATCTAAAAAAAGAAAGTGATTTGGTCTTTGATACTCATCTAATGATTGATAAGCCAGAAGAGAAAATTGAGTCTTTTATTGATGCTGGAGCAGATATAATCACATTTCATGCAGAAGCAACAAATCATATAGAAAGATGTATTTCAATGATAAAGAATAGTGGAGTGAGCGCAGGTATTGCTATTAACCCAGGTACTTCTGTAAGCGCCATTGAAGCTGTTCTTGATGAAGTTGATTATGTCCTTGTTATGACTGTTAACCCAGGTTGGGGTGGACAAAAATTTATTCCTCAAACAATTAAGAAAATTAAAGAACTAGATTTAAGACGAAATGAAGAGGGCTATAACTACATAATTGAAGTTGATGGTGGAATAAATAAAGATAACATCAAGATGCTGTACGACGCAGGTGTTTCTCTTGCTGTTATGGGAACATCATTTTTTAGAGAAGATGACAAAGAATCCTTTGTTGATGAAATACTAGAAATTATCGATGAAAGCAATTATTCAAACAGTTAAAGATGCATCTTGCTCTGTTGGGGAAAGACTTATCAGCGAGATGAAGGAAGGACTTTTAGTCTACTTTGGCGTTGAAAAAGACGATAAGATTGAGGATCTTGAAGCTTTCTTGTTAAAGATAGTTCGTCTAAGAATATATCGTGGTGAGGAAGATAGGAAAACAAACTATTCAATTATAGATCGTTCTTCTTCAATTATGCTGATTAGCCAATTTACTCTTTGTGCAAATCTTATGCGCGGTAATCGTCCATCTTTTGATAATGCAATGTCAGGCGAAAAGGCAAAAGTCTTTTATGATAAAGCTATTGAAGTTCTAAGAAGAGAGAAAATAAATGTAAGTGTAGGGGCTTTTGGCGAGCACATGCACATCAAATATACAAATGATGGGCCAGAAACTTTTATTTTGTCGAAATAATTTTGACATTTTTTTCATTTTTTAAGCTATATATATAGAGGGTAAAAAAAATGGCTAAAACAACAAATGAAAACAATTCTAATGGTAGAAGAGAAGCATTAGAAGCAGCACGCCTCCAAATAGATAAGGAATTTGGTAAAGGCTCGTTAATGAAACTTGGAGACAACAAAGACGTTCTTGATGTGGATGTTATCCCATCTGGTTCTATTTTGCTTGATGAAGCATTAGGTGTTGGTGGTTATCCAAAGGGAAGAATCATTGAAATCTTTGGACCAGAATCATCAGGTAAAACAACTCTTGCTTTGCATGCTATAAGTGAATGTCAAAAAAAAGGTGGCATTGCTGCATTTATCGATGCTGAACATGCTTTAGATCCTGTATATGCAAAAAATCTTGGCGTTAATATTGATGATTTGTGGATAAGCCAGCCAGACAATGGCGAACAGGCTTTAGAGATTACGGAACGCCTTGTTAGATCTGGTGCTATTGATATTATTGTAGTAGATAGCGTTGCAGCATTAACTCCTCAGGCTGAAATTGAAGGCGATATGGGAGATAGCCACCTTGGCTTGCAAGCGCGTCTCATGAGCCAAGCTTTGAGAAAACTTACAGGTATTCTTGCTAAGAGCAATACAACAATTATTTTCATTAACCAGATAAGAATGAAGATTGGCGTTATGTTTGGTAATCCTGAAACTACAACTGGCGGTAATGCACTTAAGTTCTATGCTTCTGTTCGTCTTGATGTTAGAAGAATTGAATCTATTGGCAAGAATGCTGATGAATTAACAGGCAATAGAATTAGAGTTAAGGTTGTAAAGAACAAGGTAGCTCCTCCTTTCAAGAAATGTGAAATAGACCTGATGTTTGGAACAGGTATTTCAAAGATGAGCTCTCTCTTAGATGCGGCTGTTAAGTATGATATTATTGAAAAATCTGGCGCTTGGTATTCATATAAGGGCGAAAAGATTGGTCAAGGTAAAGATAAGACGCTTGAGTACTTAGAAAATAATCCTGATTTTACTAATACAATTGATAGCGAAGTAAGAGCTATTATGTTCCCGAACAAAAAGGAAGAAGATAGTAAATCTGTTGAGTGAGTTGTAGCTTTTTTTATATAATTAGGCTATGGCTGAGTCATTTGATGCATTGTTAGATAAAAAAGAGAAGAGAAGCTTCCACGTTCCCGGAATACTTTCTGACAAGAAGGATTTCGATGGACCATTGGATTTGCTTCTCTTTCTTATTTCGAAAAATGACGCAAATATATATGACTTGCCAATTTCTCTTATAACTGAACAGTTTTTGGAGTATATTGCTGCAAATAAAACAGAAATAGATGACTTGGCTGATTTCTATCGAACTGCAGCTGAACTTCTTTATATAAAGACTAAGCTCCTTCTGCCTCAAGAAACAGAGCTAGATGAAGAATATGAAGACCCAAGACAAGATCTTGTTGATAGACTTATCGATTATCAGAAGTTTAAAAAGTACACAGACCTTTTGACTGGTGTTGATAAATCAGGCAGGCTTTATATTGATAGAAAGGAAAATCTATTTGCTATTCCTTTTGAAGACAAAGAATTATTTAAAGATGTTACTTTAGATGATTTAATGAGGACATTTTCAAATATTCTTTCAAAAACTCCTCCTTCGAAGATCTTCAATATTTACCAAAGTGTATCTGTTAAAGAAAAAAGAGCGCTAATGAGTGAACTCCTTGAGGATAGAGATGAAATTACAATCGATGATTTGATTATTGATTATGAAAATCCTCTACATGTTATTTGTGCTTTTCTTTCTATACTTGAAGCTGCTAAGGAACATGTTATTTTATTTAAACAAAATGAAATGTGGGGAGAAATCTACATAACAAAAAGACCTCAAAACTGGGATCCTAATCTTGTTGATGAATACGATAAAGAAGCAGATGAATATGAAAAAGAAGATTTAGCAGATGTTGAAGACTTCTCTATTCTTACCGATGAAGCACAGATGAAGCTCGATGATTTAATTCATAAAAAGAGAGAAGAAAGAGAAGAGAATGAGGAAAAAGAAGAAATAGAATATACTGGAAACGAAGACGAAGTAGAGTTAGATGACGACGAGGACGATGATGACTGGTGATAATAGACTTAGCGAGGAAGCAAAGATTATAGAAGTAGTTCTATTTATAGAAAACATGCCTCTATCTAAAGAAAGAATATCGCAGCTAAGTGGCGTTAATGAGGATGATGTTGTTGATGTTTTAAGAGAACTACAAGAAAACTACAGTGAAAGAAACTCGGGTATGCTTCTCTTAGAAGAAGAAGATATGTACTCATTTCAACCTGTCCCGGAACTTTATCCAAGACTAAGACAAAGCTATGGTCGAAAGGTTGATAAGAGGCTTTCACGTGCTGCACTAGAGACTCTTTCAATTGTTGCTTATTCTCAGCCAATTACTCGTTCTGAAATTGATAAGATTAGAGGTATTCAATCTGATAGTATCGTAAGACTTTTAAGAGAAAGAGATTATATTAAAGTAAATGGTAGAGCTGATAAACCAGGACACCCTTGTTTATATTGCACTACAAGAAAATTCTTATATGAATTTAAGCTCAAATCAATTGCTGATTTACCAAAGCTAAGTGAAGCAGATAGATTAAAATTTATGAAAGATGGAGAAGGGGATTTATTTAATGAGTGAAGAAAAAACTTCTTTATTCCCTATAAGATTACAGGCCTATATGGCTAAATGTGGTGTTGCTAGTAGACGTGCTAGCGAAGAGTTTATTAGCCAGGGGCGTGTAATGGTTAATAATAAAACTATTAAAGAGCAAGGATATAAAGTTAATGAGGATGATATTGTCCAGTTTGATGGGGAGACAATCGAACTTCCTACAAAAAAGTATTATATTGCTCTCAATAAGCCAAAGGGATATGTTTGCACAAATTATGACCCTAAAGAAGATAAATACGCTAGATCACTAATTGATATTAGAGATAATAATCTTCTATTTAATGTTGGTAGACTTGATAAGGAATCAAGTGGCTTGCTTTTGTTTACAAATGATGGTGAGTTTGCTAATTTTATGATGCACCCACGCTATAAAATTGAGAAGGAATATATAGTTAAGCTTGATCGTCCTGTCGACTTTGATGACTTAAATAGAGCACTCGAAGGTGTATATATTGACCTTCCAACTCCATATAAAATTAAGCGTTATGACTTAATTCCTAGGACTAAAGATTTTATCAAGGTAACACTAACTGAAGGAAAAAACAGAGAGATTAGAAAGATATTCAGCTATCTTGGTTACGATGTTAAAAGCTTAAAGCGAATAAGAATTGGTTGCGTTGAACTTGGCGATATGGAAACAGGTGAGTGGAGAAATCTAAAAGCTGAAGAAATTAACGGACTCTTAAGTGGCAAGAACAATAGTAAGGTTGTTAGCGATAAAAAGATTAGACGAGTTGTTATTAAGAAAAGAGGAAGTGAAGAATGATTATTGCTATAGATGGACCTGCTGGAAGTGGTAAAAGCACAGTAGCAAAACGCCTTGCAAAAGAACTTGGTTGGTATTTTTTAAATACTGGCTCGTTTTATCGTGCTTACACATTAGCGCAACTTAACAAGGGTTTAGATCCTCTTGATAAAGATAGTGTTTTAGAGACAGCAAGAAAGACAGTTCTGACTGTCGAAAATGGTTCAATTTGCATAAATGGAGTTGATAGTGAGAACTTGTTGCATACTCCACTTGTAGATAAATATGCTTCTCCAGTATCTTCTGATCCAAGACTTAGAGAGCTTGTCACAAATCTTGTCAGAAAGATTGCTGGAAATATGAACATAGTGACAGAAGGAAGAGATACAACAACTGTAATATTTCCTAATGCTGACTATAAATTCTATTTTGATGCATCTGTTGAAGAAAGAGCAAAAAGAAGAGTTGAGGAACAAAAAGGCGTTACATACGAGGAAGTTTTGGCATCTATAAAAAAGAGAGATAAAAATGATATGGAGAAGGAAGTTGGTGCCCTCAAAAAAGCAAAAAATGCTATTTATATTGACACCACTAACTTGACTATAGATGCCGTTTGTGAGAAAGTTTTACTTGCTATGCAAAAGCATTAAGCGTGGTAATTTAGTTGTAGGAGAAAGTGGCATGGAAAAGGAATCAATGATGCAGTCATATTTAGAACAGCATCTAATGTCAATTCCAGAATTAGAAGTCGGTCAGATCGTAACCGGTACTGTTGTACAGACAAATGACGAGACTGTCCTGGTAGACATCGGATACAAGTCAGAAGGGCAAGTTCCAGTTGATGAGTTTATTGAACTCCCAAAGATTGGAGATAAGGTTGCCTTAACAATTTTGAAGCTTGATAATGGTCGTGGCCAGGTTGTTGTTTCAAAGAAGAAAGCAGAAGCTAAAGAGAAGACAGAACTTCTCAAGAAGGCAAGTGAAGATAGAACTCCAGTTCTTGGTAAGTTTGTAAAGGTTATCAAGGGTGGATATGAAGTAGATCTTGGTGCTGATTATAAGGGATTCTGCCCATTATCAAAGGCAGATGTTGTTAGAGTTGAGAATCCAGAATCTCTAATTGGTAAGACAGATTATTTTATTATTGATAAGTTCCACAATGGTACAAAGCTTAAGAGTGTTGTATCTAGAAGAGAATATCTTGAGAACAAGATTAAGGAAAACAGACAGCAGTTCTTCGAAACAGCTCACGTCGGTGATGTTGTTCAGGGTGTTGTTAAGTCTTTCACATCTTTCGGTGCATTTATTGATCTTGGTGGTTTCGATGGACTATTACATATCAACGATATGTCTTGGGGTCATGTAACAAGACCAAAAGATTTCGTTAAGAAGGGTCAGATTGTTCAGCTTAAGCTTATTAACATTGATCCTGAAACACAGAAAATTAACCTTTCATTAAAGGCAATGGAACCAGACCCATGGTCAACATTTGATCAGAAGTATCAGATTGGCGATGTTATAAAGAAGCCTGTTACAAAGATTGCTAACTTTGGTATCTTTATTGAAATCGAACCTGGTATTGAAGGTCTTGCTCATATCTCTGAGTTATCTTGGACAAAGAAGATTACTAATCCAAAAGAGATTGTTAACATTGGTGATGTTGTTGAAGCAAAGATTCTTGGTTGGGACTTAGACCACAAGAGAGTTTCTCTTGGTCTGAAGCAGCTTGAAGAGAATCCTTGGGATACAATCACAGAGAGATATCCAGTTGGTAAGGTTATCAGTGGACCAGTTGTTAAGGTCACACAGAGTGGTGCTTTCATCAACCTTGAAGATGGTATTGATGGCTTCTTACACATTGATGATATTTCTTGGACAAAGAAGTATAAGTCTATGGATCAGTTCTGCAAGGAAGGTGATGTTGTAGACGCTGTTATCTCTAAGGTAGAGCCAGAGAATAGAAGAATTAAGCTTTCTGTTAAGCAGATGTCTGGTAACCCATGGCAGACTCTTAAGAAGGATTATCCTAAGTTCTCTACAATTACAGGTACCATCTCTTCTGTTACAGATTTTGGTGTATTTGTAAAGGTTATTGGTGACATTGAAGGTTTAATCTCTAAGTTTAACCTTGTTGGTCCAGATGAAGAATACAAGGATTCTGTTCTTGAAGAATATAAGGAAAAGATTGGTCAGCCAATAACAGCAATGGTTATTGATGTAAATCCTCAGGCTGAAAAGCTTTCTCTTTCAATTAAAGAAATGATTAAGAGAAGCCAGGAATCTGAAATGGCTAAGTACATGGCAGATGAAAAAGAGGATGATGATACATACAATCCATTTGCAGATATGCTTAAGAACAAATAATTATCCAAAAAATTAATTACTGAGGGCGGAGTGTTTGTTTACTCCGCTTTCTCAAAAGGATTAAATAATGGCAAATAAAAAAGAAAAAAAACTCTCTACAAATGAAAAGCTTGCTAACATGACAGAGGGTTGGATTTCAACTCATAGAAGCTTAATCATTACACTTTGCATTGCTGTTGTTGTTATCGTATTGGCTGTAGTTGTTGCAACTGTTGTTGTCAATAAAAATAATGATAAGATCAATGAAGCTTTAGCAACTCTTGAGACAAACTATAATGAATTTGAGTTAATGGATGCCGATAGTTCAGATTATGAAGCTAAACTCCAGACAATCAAAGATGAAGCTAATAGCTTAATCAGTAAGCCTGGTGTTAAGAAATACGCTGGAAGTAAGGCTGCATTGTTACTTGCTCAGATGAGCTTTGATGATGGAGATTACACAAAGGCTATTGAGTACTACACATCTGTTTACGAAGCTCAGAAAGATACATATCTTGGACAGGTTGCTCTTATGAGCAAAGCAAGTGCGCTTGAATCTAATGGCGAAAAAGCTGGTGCTCTTGCAATCTACAATCAGCTCTTTGATGACTATGGCAAGAATGGTATCTATTCATCTCGTGCATTGTTTAACGCTGCAAGATTAACAGAAGAGAGTGACTTAGACCTTGCTATTTCAATTTATGAACAGCTTGTTGGTCTTTATGAAGAATCTGGCAGTGAATATGCTAAGCTTGCTACAAGTAGAATTTCTCAGTTAAATAACAAATAATTTCTTATATTAAATAGTAGTATTTGAAATAAGGAGGGTAGGGTAGATGAAAAAAATAATACTGTTTTTCATCGTTTGCCTTACCCTATTTTTATTTCCAAGCTGTGGAATTCCTAATGTATATGTGCCTTCTTCTTCAGATATTTATATTAGCGTAAATGAGTCAACCAATAAGATTTATGTTGATATTTCAGATACAACTTTTAATGAATTAAATAACTCTTCAGCTACTCTTTATCTCTTCTATACAGTCTCTTCTGAATCTCAAAGCTCCAATTATAGCTCTTTAATCAGTTCATTTAATTCGTCTTATTGTAGTAATACTAATGGTATGATTATTAGCCAGAGTCAGCCTACATTCTTTACCTATAAATCTAGTAATGAAGAATATAAAATCTACCAGCCAACTGGTGTTTCTTTTGAATTAGATAGTAAGTCTAATGAATTTTCTTTTACATATAACTCTAGTAACAATACTTTTGAATTAAAAGATGAGGAAGGAAATCTTTTAAAGAGTTTTTATCGTTATAATACTAAAGATTTTACTTCGAGTATTAACGACTATGAGGAGCGCACAGGAACTGAAGATACTAGCTATCACATAACGTTCTATTTTCTAGTTTCATGTAACTTCAGTTTATACACTAATACCTATAACACAGAACTAAGCTCTAATGATTCATTAAAGTATGAATTAACTTCATTATAAACGAGTTCACAAAACCAGAAGGAGTGTTTTCTATTGATATGTCTACAACGATTATATTAACTATAATCATCCATATTTGATCTTCAAATTTAAATGAATATATTAAAAAAAAGGAAAAGCCGATTCTGATTAAACGGGATACTAGTTCAGGTTGGATGGGTGATTCTTCTTGTTACGAAGAGCCCATCTTATAGTTTTTACAATTTTTTTAAATTTTGATTATCCTTAGTATTTACTACTTATTTATAAAAACGTTTATCTATCTTTTTTACTTTGAAAGTTATGTTTTTTTTTGTTTTATCTAAAATTTGAAATGTATATAATATATATTCTGTCAATTAGAATTATATAACTATTCATTTTAAACAGAATTATTGTTAATTTACAACTCTAAATGAGAAAAGACATTTTTTGTTCTAAATATTTTATCAAACAGCCACTTTATCATTCTCAGTATGAATCTGCCTGTTGCAAAATGATATGGCATCGGTGCTCCTTCTTCTCCCATTCTTGTTTACATAGCTCTCATAATGGATCTCTAGACAGACAAGAGTAATGCCTGAGCTCATGTGCTTGAGGACAGTAACCTCA
>ERZ808266.11-NODE-11-length-101866-cov-4.376560_pt1 | contig 101866 bp, 82 predicted proteins | sample MGYA00521278_ERZ808266 | MGnify/ENA primary metagenome ERZ808266 (study PRJEB31516, sample SAMN03275591) | gut metagenome | biome: mammalia-associated habitat; material: feces | host: Papio cynocephalus | place: Kenya | collected 2012-08-02 ... | reverse complement strand
TGTTGAAGCCTGCCTTTACCGCGTCGTATACAGAATAATCAAGCAGTATTTCCCCATTCTTCCCGATGGGCGCTATCTGCTTCAGTCCTCCGAAGCGGCTTCCCATTCCCGCCGCCATTACTACAAGCGTAATATCTTTATTCATAAAATCCTTCCTTATCCAAATAAGTTATCAGTTCTTAACATTCTTAAATTCACGCATTACAAACTCATTAATTTTATCCCACTGTGCTTCCATGTCCGAAACAAGCTTGAACTGTGTTCTGCACCTGTCCAAATTATGTTCCTTTCGGGAAATTTTGAAATATGTATCTCCATCAAGATAATCCGTCAAAAAACGCATTCCGCACTCGAGCGTCATAAGCTTTGCACCTATTGGTAGTGATATTGCTTCCTTTTCGGTCATGGTCTCTCCGCAAGCGTCAAAAAATCCCTTTGTATAGCTTTCAAAAAGAGGAAATGAAAAATTAACCTCACTTAAATCGGGCTCGTCCTCCGCTCCGGTTGAAGCACCGAAGCGTATTGAATCTCCGTAATCGTAAGCTCTGAGCCCCGGCATCACCGTATCAAGGTCGATAACACATATCGTTTTACCGCTTTCCTTGTCAAACATACAGTTATTAAGCTTTGTGTCATTATGCGTTACTCTTAACGGTATTTCACCTTTTTCAAGCATATCTGTAAGTGCCGACATTTCTTTTGCTCTCGCATTTACAAACTCGATTTCTTTTTGCACGGCACCTGCCCTGCCGCAAGCGTCTTCTTTTACAGCCTTTTTGAAAGCCTCGTACCTTACCGGAGTATTATGAAAATTCGGAATAATTTCGTGCAGCTTTTCTGCCGGAAAATCCGCAAGTAAATTTTGAAAATTACCGAATGCATATCCGCAGTTATAAAAGTCCTCGGGTTTCTCTATTTTTTCATAGCAGACCGCATCTCTTATAAAAATATAACTGCGCCAGTTTTTGCCCTCTTTATCGGTAAAATGATTTTTTCCGTCTTTTGTTTTAACAATATTTAAGGTTTCTCTTAAAATATCTCCGCTTTTTTCGGCTATTTTTGTTTTTAAAAAAGAAGTTACATTTTCAATATTTTCCATTAAGGCGTCTGAATCAGGGAAAATGTTATTATTTATTTGCTGTAAAATGTACAGGGCGCTTTTTTCACCGTTCCTACATTCCACTTTAAAGGTCGTATTTATGTGTCCGTTACCGTACGGTATACAAGTAATCGGTTCTCCGTCATAGTTGAATGCTGATAGTACATTTTCCATTTTTTACCTCTCAAATAATAATTATTAGAATTGCATTTTCATTCAAGTTGTCTTACCGTAATCGTTTTCATGTTTTTAATCACATAATGCTTGCTATAACTCCGCCAATTCTCTCCGCCATAAAATACATTCCCAGATCATTCGGATGACAGCCGTCAACCGTACAATCGTGCCGTGCAACATCGGGAAAAAGCGAATAGCCGTCGATAAAATATACATTTTTATCGCCGTTTTGTCTGGCTGACATATATGTAGCAAGAACAGCGTCGCGCCGTGACTGATTTTCCTCGTCCAGTCCTGCGTCCGGTTTTGTTATGAAGATTACCGGTAAATCCGGTTGCTTTTTTCTTATTATCTCAAAAAATGCTTTGTGAGTATTTAAAAGATGTTTGGTGTCAGGCGCATTGTGATCATAATCCATAACAAACACGCTCATTTTAAGTCCGGCTATGTATTCTGCAAGCACCGGCTCGCCCTTTGCCGATCCGGAAAAGCCTAAATTAATGAAATCGCAGTCAAGTTTTCTTGAAATAAACGCCTCATACATATTTCCGGGTCTTGAAGCGGCATATCCGTTGGTTATGGAAGAGCCGTAAAACACCACAGGTGTTTTATGCTTATACTCTTTATGTTCAGATAGAGCACTTCCCCTTTTAAGCCCGATTTCAAATTCCGAAACCGTAGTACCCGTAGGCATATATACCGTTATTTCGCGTTCTTGTGCATTTTTGAAATACTTTATGCCCTCGCACTCCTCTTCTTTATCTATCGGAGGATAATAGCTTGCAAAATATGTTTCCTTTCCGTCCGCGCTTAAATAAAGGTCCACGCCCAGGCTTGAAAGTCTGGACAAATGCGGAGAGCCGTTGTTATAAGGTCCGTGCTTAACCCTTATAGCTATATACGGTGAATCTGTTACAAATCTTATTCTTCCGCCCGAACTATTTTTTGAATGAGGCGCTACGCCACTCGCGCTTTTTGCCACTTCAATCGGTAAACGGTAATAATTTATTTGTGGATTGCATAGCCCATATATTTTAAACGGTGCTTTTCTTATATCAAAATATTCTGTATCGGTCTCTTTGTTTTTAAGACCTTCCAAGCAATATCCTTGCCACATATTATCTCTTCTTTCTGAATCAAATATTAAGTAATCTGCCAAACAGCGGTTCCGCATTCATTGCAGTACGGCTATCCGAATGTTTTTCACATCGCCCGTTTTTTTAATTTCGAATTTAAAAAAATTGCATTTACAGCTAATACCATTATCACAGCCCATATTATAATGATTCCATTCCAACCGACTGCGCTCATAGCCAAAGAAAATATTATATTTGCTACGGTTGCAACAGCATACCCCGCCGAATCTATGACCCCGTTTACACTTGAGACTAAACCGCTTTTTGCAAGCCCCGGTATGTAAATGCTCCAAACAGCACCCACTGCACAGCCGGAAGCCATTTTTGCAATTAAGAATAAAAATATATTTACAACAGGCAACTTTAAAATCAATAACAAAAAAAACGAAATACCCGATATTGCATACATAATACAGGATAGGTTTACCCCGTTGTGAATTACTTTTTCATATATAATAAGGGTTATGAAAGGAGCAAAGAGCCCCGAAAAGGATATTACGGAATATGCCGTATACGCCATATCTGATGCAAGTCCTAAATATTCGGTCATATATGTAGGAATCCAAAAGTTTACCGAAGTTCCCACTATTTCTCCGATAGCGCTTATAAAAAGATATATCCAAAAGTCCTTCAGCTTGAATACCTTCAGATAAGCGCTTATATCACTTCTTTTTGCCGGCACGAAATTTATTTGCCCGGTTTTTTCTAATTTGCATATGAAAGAAATAGCTAATGCTGATACAACTGCGGTTAAAGCACTTGCTGTTATAAATATCATACGCCATTTCAAAAATATTGCTAAAATGCTTGCGACCAACGGACTTAAAAACGCTACTGCACTTAACAGCGTACAAATTACACGTGCGCTTTTTTGATCTGTATTTTCCGCAACAAGCTTTGTCAAGGGACCGCGCACCATTGAGAGGGCAAAACCCATAATTGCGAAGCCGGCAAAATGTATCGCCTTATTTTCGATAATCGGAACAATAAGCAAGGATAAACAGCTCGTTTCAAGTCCTATTGCAAGCAAAAATTTCGGCCGTACTCTATCACCAATAAACCCGTTAATAAGCTGCCCTGCAGCGTAAAAAATAAAATATACCGATGAAAGCAGTCCTATATATTCTTTTGTGAAAAAATCCTCTTTAATCATAGCGGGAGTCGCTACACTTAATACGTTTCTTAACACATAGCTGAAAAAGTATGTGATTACGCAAATTCCGCCGATTTTTCCGACTTTTGTAACATTATTTTCCAAAAAATCACCTAATAGAAAGAATTACTAATCCGCAAAATACAAATCCCGACCGTTATTTATACAATCAAGGTTATACTCATTATCTTCAAAATCAGAGCGCTCTGTCCATTTGCCACCGGTAAAATCCGGAAAAGCAACCGGAAGTCCGCCCATGGCTATCGAATCCTCGCTGAGCGCCGTTATACACATATAGGTTGCCGCGTCATATATGTCAATCGGAGCATGAGCTTCAGTTTTAACAGCGTTTATAAACGCAGCAAATACAAGGTGATCTATACCGCCGTGCATATCTTCGCCGAGACCGCCGTTTTTCCAAAGCGGATGATTGTATTTTTCCTCATATTTTTCGGCATTGCCCCACATAGGTTTCCAATTCCATTCATTCTTTTCATGTTCTTTATCGCCGTCAAGAAAAATACTGTCATTGTCCTCCATATACATTCCCTTTGTTCCGTGAACTTCAAAACGGCGCGAATATGCGTGCGGAAGTGTTGTGTTAAGCGTAATGCAAACTGTTTGACCCCCGGCACATTTAAGCACGGTTGTTATAACATCTCCCTGCGCAAAATCAATTTGCGAAAGCGGATGTGACAAACCGTTTTTATCAACTATATAGTCATGCAAACCTTTTGCCGCAGAAGAAAACGAAGACAGAGTCAAAAACCTGTTGCCGTTATTAATGTTAAGCAGTTTAGCAATCGGACCTATTTCATGTGTAGGATAATTCTCACAGTTTCTGTGAATATAATTGCGGAGTCTGTAATGACGATTTTCCTTACCGTCCGCGACTTCTTTTCTTAAATCATGACAGTAAGCGCCGTTGCAGTGCATAATATTGCCGAACACGCCCATACGCACCATATTAAGCGCCATGAGCTCGCGTTTGCCGTAACAGCAATTTTCCATAAGCATGAGCTCCGTGCCTGTTTCCTCATATGCTCTGACAAGCTTATAACAATCATCGACCGAATATGCTCCGCCTGCCTCAAGTCCTACATATTTGCCTGCCTTCATCGCATCAATGGCAACCTCAACATGAGTTTCCCACGATACAGAAATATATACAGCGTCAATTTCGTCTATTGCAAGCAGTTCTTTATAATCTGTTATTTCTTTTGGACGGGCAAAGCCGGCGTTTTCGATTCTGTCAGCCGCAAGCTTTACTCTGTCCTCAAGCGGATCACAAACCGCAATTATTTCAATTCCGTTTTCAAGCATTGGAATTATGGGATTTTTAAGCATACATTTTCCGCGTGAGCCAAGACCGATAATTCCCAATTTAACTGTTTCTTTCATATTTTACCACTCAGCCTTTATTTGGTTAGTTTGTTTATTAAATCACCCATAAGCGGATTTCGATAAATCCTGTCCACATAACACATAGGGATTTCCTCTTCGCAATCGTGATATACGCCGTCATAGCCGGGGAGCTTAACATTTTCAATGCGCCCGTGCATATATCTGCCGTTTTTATTAAGCAGCCAGCCTATCGCCGTTACATCCCAAATTGTTCTTGCCCACGGAAGATGCGCCACATGATCGTCGGATATGGCAATAGCATAATCACCAAGATAATCGGCAAGCGGATTTTTACCTGAAAGCCAATGAAGAATTTCAGGCTTGCTTATTTTGAATTCACTCACACAGCCTTCGCACGGCAACTGAACAAACGGCACACCGCTGCCCATTACAACACGCGCCGCGGCAATATCCTGCTTCATATTAAATTCATATACATCGTTAAAATGCCAGGCGTGTCCGCCAAGCCACACTACGACTATATTCTCTTTAATCTCCGGTTTCATAAGCAACGCCGACGCTATATTTGTTATAGCGGCGATAGCGACTACATAAAGCGGTTTTTCGGGTGAATAATTCATTGCTGTCTTGCAAAGATGCTCCGCTGCAGGTGAAACAACCGGCGTTTTTTCATCCTTTAAATATTTGTGGCTGCCCTTATAAACCTTATCATTCATATCGGTGCGTTCAGCAAGCTTTAATACATGGAAAATTTCATCATAGCTCTTTTCCATACCGTCTTCTGGTCCCGTGCTCTTATCGTTGAAAAACGGGGCGGCATATATTGCCACCGGGTTTAATTCGGGTGAGTTCAGCATATATGCTATTGCAAACTGATCATCGACCTCGTTATATGTGTCTGTATCAAGCACCACGTCCACATTGCCTTCGGGCGGTAATAAATTTTTTAAAAACTGTTCTTTTTTCATATCAGATACCCCTTTCCGTTTTCTTTATAACATCTGCAAGCACGGGAATAGAACTTGCTGCTCCCTGCTTTTCGATAGCTAATGCCGCAGCGGCAGAAGCTGTTTTCAAAGCTTCGGCAGCAGTTTTTCCCTTGCTTATCATTGCGGCGAAATACCCGGTAAAGGTATCGCCTGCACCCGTGGTATCAACGGGATTGGCTTTAAACGACGGTTGCATTACAGTATCTGTACCGTCGCTGTAAATACTGCCGTTTTTTCCTAAGGTAAGCACTGTTTTTGTGTGCGGATATTTTTTAAGCAGCGCATTTAAAATATCCTCAGACTTTTCTTTGCCTGTAAGTGCTCTGCCCTCGGTTTTGTTTACAATAATGTAATCGCACATTCCTATCGCGTTATCCGTAATCTTTTCATTCATAGGCGAGGGATTCCATATAACCGTCATTCCGCACGCCTTAGCCTGCTTTATTATAAAGTCTGTGCACGGAGTCTCGTTTTGCAGCATACAAATATCGCCGCGCGCAAAATCAGCCGTTACACTTTTTATATAAGCCTCGTCAAGCAGTGCGTTTGCGCCCGCGGAAACTATTATGCAGTTTTCCCCGTCTCTATCTATCTGGATAATAGCGTTACCGGTTCTTGCCTTGTTTATTTTAAGATATTTTGCGTCGGCTCCGCTGCTTTCAAGCAGCTCCTTTAAGAACAGCCCGTCCTCGCCTATATTTCCAGCAAAAAACACATTTCCGCCCGCTCTTGCGGCGGCAACCGCCTGATTTAAGCCCTTGCCACCCGGATGCTCGGAGGTTGACAGCGCCGATATCGTTTCCCCTGCTCTTACAAATTCGCTGACATTATAAACATAATCTATATTAGAAGAACCGAAATTAAGTATTTTCAAGCTTTATTCCCCCAAAACTACATCAACAATGTGTGTATCCCCCGCGGCAGTCGGCTTTAAAAGATTGCCGTTTACCGTTTTGCCGTCAACTGTCATTTTTGAAACTCCGCAACAAACATTATTTGGGTTTTTAACGTTTATTATAAATGTATTTCCGCGGAATTTGCGCGTTACGGTAAATTCCATATTATGGTTGCAGCACGGGTCGATTATAAGCCCGTCATAATCGGGTCTTATGCCCAGAATAAACTGGGACACCGCAACAAAATTCCACGCCGCCGTGCCTGTAAGGAATGAGTTTTTAGCCTCGCCCGGCTTTTTGGCATATTCTGGCTTACCTGCCACCATTTGGGCATATACATAAGGCTCAAGCCTGTGAATTTCACTTATATCCTCTATATATGCAGGCGCGGTTTTCTTGTATATTTCAAAAGCCTTGTCGCCGCGGCGCGCTATTGCTTCTGAGCATACAAGCCACGGATTATTATGGCAAAACACACCGCCGTTTTCCTTATATCCCGGCAAAAACGACCCTATTTCCCCTATTTCGGGGTCAAATTTTCTGTACGGAGGATCCAAAAGCACAAAGCCGTAAGGTGTTTCAAGGTATTTCCACGCACTGTCAAGTGCTTTTAGCGGCATATTCTCTTCTTTTCCTACCTGAGCCATAGAGCACCAAGCCTGAGACTCAATAAATATTTTTCCGTCCTCGCATTTATGCGAGCCTAACGGGCGGCTCTTGTGGTCGTATGCTCTTAAATACCACTCACCGTCCCAACCGTGGTTTATAACAGCCTGCTCCATATCGTAAATGTAAGCTACGGCAGCTTTTGCCTCGTCATTTTTTCCCTCAATTTCGCATATTTTCACAAAATCTCTGCCGTAATAAATAAACTGACCGGCAATCATTAAGCTTTCAGCGGTTTTGCAATCTGTATTTTCGGTAAATTGGAATTTTTCTCCGGGTGTGTTCGAAAGGCAGTTAAGAGTCAGTGTATCGTTCCAATCAGCTCTGCCTATAAGCGGCAGACCGTGAGGTCCACGGTTATTAACAACATGGTAAAAAGCGCGTTTTAAATGTTCAAACATAGTATCTGCCAAGGCTTCGTTATTATCAAACGGCACGCTTTCCTCCAATATTGAGGTGTCTCCGGTCTCTTTAAGATACGCCACAACAGAACCCACAAGCCACATCGGATCGTCACCGAAATTACCGCCTCTTTCAGCATTGCCTTTTTTTGTAAGGGGCTGATACTGGTGATATGCGTCGCCGTCCGCCATAAGCGTTGAGGCAAGATCTATAAGTCTTTCCCTTGCCCTTACGGGATCGAGATGCACAAATCCAAGCAGATCCTGATTGCTGTCTCTGAAGCCCATTCCTCTGCCTATTCCGCTTTCAAAATACGAGGCGCTGCGGGACATATTAAAGGTAATCATTGTCTGATACTGATTCCATATATTAACCATACGGTCAAGCTTTTCGTCGTTACTCTTAATTGTAAAGGTTTTAAGCAGCTCGCTCCAGTAAGCCTTTAACTCGTCAAGCGCAGCGTCGGCTTTTTCGGCGGTGTCAAATTCGGCAATCATTTTATATGCCTTTTCCTTATTGATAACATTAAGCGCAGTCCATTTTTTGTCCTGCTCGTTTTCAATATAGCCGAGTACAAAAACAAAGCTTTTGGTTTCCCCTGCGTCTAAGGCAACATTAATACAATGGGAAGCCACCGGCGCCCAACCCACTGCAATAGAATTTGACGGAGCTGTATCGAAAACCGTTGCCGGACGGTCAAAGCCGTTATAAATTCCGAGGAAATCTTCACGATCGGTATCAAAGCCCGATATATCCGCGTTTACACTGTAAAAAGCATAGTGGTTGCGGCGCTCACGGTATTCGGTTTTGTGATATATAACATTTCCCTCAACCTCAACCTCTCCGACGGAAAGATTGCGCTGAAAATTAGTCTGATCGTCAAGTCCGTCCCAAAGACAAAACTCTAAAAACGAATGTAATTTTAAATTCTTTTTACGGTCTGTATTGTTGGTAATTACAACCTTGTGTATTTCACATGCGGTGTTAAGCGGAACAAAATAAGTACAGTCTGCCGAAACGCCGTTTTTTTCGCCGTGAATAACTGTATACCCCATACCGTGACGGCATTCATACTTATCAAGCGGAGTTTTTGTAGGCTTATAACCCGGATTCCATACAGTATCACCGTCTTTAATGTAAAAATACTTTCCGCCGTCGTCCATAGGAACATTATTGTAACGGAAACGGGTTATTCTTCTGAGCTTTGCGTCCTTGTAAAAGCTGTAACCTCCGCCCGTATTTGAAATCATTGTAAAAAAGTCCTTGTATCCGAGGTAGTTTATCCACGGGTAAGGGGTATTTGGGGTTTCTATTACATACTCTTTAGCCTCGTCATTAAAATGTCCGAATTTCATTTTTTATCCTTTCCGCCGTTGTCAAAACAGCACTCTTTAATAATTATATTTTTGCTTTTTCAAGGGGGCAGCCAAAACTGTACCGTCCGTTTCCGATATTTTTTTCTTCTCCGTTCGGCAAAGTCACATCGGCGCGGCAATTACACGGTATTAAAATCTCTAGAATAAAATTGCCGTCTTTAATTCGGTAATGCAATTCAAATTTACCGTTAACCGTATAAAAAGAGAAATCAAGCTTTTTTATATACCGCGAAAGCACAGGTTTAATTTTAAATTTCTTAAATCCGTTATCGGCCGCCGTCACACCAGCAAGCGTTGTGTAAAATCCGCTTACCGCACCTGCGAACATTGCGTGATTGTGCGATGACATATCGCCCTTTCCGCACCACTGCTCCCAAAGAGTAGTTGCGCCCTTTGCTATTTGATTAGCAAAACTCGGGTACTCCGGATTTATAAAACAGTCAAGCGCTGTATCCGCCGCGCCTAATCTGCCAAGTTCTTCAACCAGATAGCCTATTCCGTAAATTCCGAGATCCAAGCGATTTCCTTTTTCCAGAATTGATTTTATAAACTTTGCGGCAGTGTTTTTTTCCTCGTTATCGGAAAGAAATCTGTTTGCCAACGCATAAAGATTAGGAGCTTGCTTTCCGTTAGAAAAAGTGAATTTTTTTCTATCATAAAAGCATTGCATATATTTTTCCGCAGTCTTTTTTGCAACAGACTCAAAATACGCCGCTTCATTTCTTTTCCTTAAAACCTTCGCCATATCAGCCATCATTTCGGCAGTTAAAAATTTTAGGTGATACTCCGTTTCGCTTACCGAAGAAAATGAGGTGAGATAATTTCCGTAATCGTTAGGCGCACACCAGTCTCCGAATGTGCCGGACGGCACAGTTTCCCCGCACTGAGACAAATATTCAATATACAGCCGTTTCAGTTTATTGTAGTATCTTTTAATAAACACGGAGTTACCGTAATAACGGTAAAAATACAAAGGAAGCGCAATTAAACATCCGCTCCATGTCATATTGATTTTTCCTTTTTTTATTTTTTCAATATCATTGGTTTTTAAGTAACGCGGGTAATAAGAGCTTGGCGCTAACATATACATTGCCGATTTTAAATAGCAATATAAATCCATAGAACAAGGAGTTCTCTCATCGCGAGCCGCACAGTCAGACGGAAAGGACATACTGTTTGAACGAACAGACCAAATAGCATTAGAATGTATTCGGTTTATCATTTCGTTATCTGTTTTAAAGCTTACATACCCCTCAAAATCAGTATGCACTGCACAGGCTGTAATTTCTTCTCCGCTCGGTCTTTTATCGAGCCCGCATATTTCGGTATATCTGAAACCGTGATATGTAAAGTGAGGATTATAGGTTTCCGTACCCTCACCGCTCATTATATAAGTATCCGTTGAAGCCGCTCCCCTGTTTGTAATAAACTCCAGTTCGCGGTCGTTTTTGTCAATTTTAATTTCTTCCGCAGTTTTTATTCTTATTGCATTTCCGCGTTTCCCGCTTAATGAAATGCGTATAAATCCGGACATATTCTGCCCGAAATCAAGTATATATCTTCCATCCTTACAATCGTATATTTTTTCAGGCTTTCTCGTTTCCGTAATTTTTATATAAGGTCCTATATCGCAGTAAAGTCTTGACTTTTCCTTAATCGGCGATACAGGCATTAAATTCCATTTTGAATCATCAAAATCAGTGTTTTGCCAACCCTTAATCTCGCGGGTGGCGTCGTATATTTCGCCGTTGTAAATATTATTTTTAATCCACGGCGTATCTAATGTAAATTTCCATGTGCCGTCTGTTGCAACCGTTTCTACCGTTCCGTCCGTTTTGTGGAGATTTATGCAAGCCTTAAAGCGCTTTGCCCCTTTAAATCTTCCCATATAAATATTTGCGTTATTATTATAGCCGTCGCCCAATATAAGCGAGACCGTGTTAAGATCATTTTTTAACAGATTCGTAATATCATATGCCTCGTAAAACATCAACGAATCATAAGAGCCTTTTGAAGGTGAAAGTATGCGGTCATCCGGCTTTGCACCGTTTAAAAACACCTCATACCAGCCATATGAACAAACAAAAAGCGTAGCGTATCGAATTTCCGAAACCTTAAAGCTTTTTCTTACAAAAGCACAGTTTTCGGGGTCGGTTCTTCCCTTTTTTTCGGTTGTAAGCCAACAACCCGGCATTTCGGTATTTAAAAGACCCGTTGTAAAGCTTGCGGCCTCCGATTCGGTAAGCTTTCCGTTTATAACCGCAAATATCTTAAAGGTATACTGCGTATCGGAGCAAAGCGGTTTTCCGCCGTATTCAACGCATATCGTATCAGCGGACTTAACCGTCTTGCTGTCCCATACTATTTCACCTGAAAAATCGCCGTTTTTGGTTACAATTATGCGGTAGCTTTCCTGAAAAACATCTATTCCGTTTCCCGAAATCTGCCAGGAAAAAACCGGTTTTTTCTCGTCAACTCCGACAGGGTTTTTAACCCCTTCAACTTTTATGTTTGTGATCTTCATTATTCTCTCCGTTATATTTTGTGCTTGAATTTTAAACGGGCAGAACCGAGAAACCCGATTCCGCGGCCCTGCCCGAGTCAGTATTTAGGTGTTGCGGTTTATTTAATAAAATCGTTTACATATACCAAATCGCATATGTTTTCTTTGCCGTCTGAGTTAACATCGTATACATAGCCTTCTACCGCAGTATTGGTAAGAAGATATGTCCTTAATGCATTTACATCATCCGTGTTTACGGTTCCGTTGCCGTTAACATCTCCGACAACTGTTCCGCCGTAAAGACCGATATGTGATATGTACTGTGCTTTACAACCTACGGAGCTTTCGTTTCCAAAATTATAAATGCGGATACTTACATATGAAACAACCTTATCCTTTAAGCTGCTGAGATCAATCAAATCTCCCTTTCTGTCACGCGAGGCATCATAAACTTCAGCTACTTTGTTTGCATCATCATAAAGACCATCCCTCGTATCAGACATATATACAGCATAATGCTTTGAAGCTCTTCCGTCATAATTGAAAGAAAAAACAAATTTTTCAGGATTGCTGATTGTTGCATTTAAGTCAACAACTAACTCACGGTAAGCCGATGTTTGGAAGATATCATTTAGCATTGTCGTTGTCCGGCAATTATCAACAGTTTTTGCATTATGCCATCTGGATATGGCACCCGAATCACTGCTCGTTTTAATATCCTTGGAGAAAAAATCGTCGGCCCAACTTGAAATTTGTTCAGTTCCCTGATTAGTATTATCAATATAGAATTTTGAAGTTTCGTAAGTCTGTTCTGCAAGCCGATTTGTTTCAAGCGCATCTATTTGAGTTTTAACATCATCCAGTGAAGAATAAGATTCGTGTTTTGTTATTACAGAGTTATCGGTTTCAACTGTTCCGCCGAAAAATCCGAGTTCATTGATATGCTGACCCATAACGGCCCATGATTTATCATTCATAGCTCTATGATAAATTCTTACTTCAACATACTTTATGCCGGTGAGCTTTAAAGTTTCTACATCAATATAATCTCCAAAGCCATTCGTATCTTTAATCTCAATAATTTTGTTTTTCTCTAAATTTTCATATGTGTCTGAGGCAAAAACAGCATAATGCTGTGATCTGTTAGCTTCGCCGCTTTTGTGAAAGTTAATAAGGAACCCCGTAGGATTATTTAAGGCTCCGTTAATTTTAAAACATAAACGCCAATAGCTGGTTGTTTGCTCCGTATCATTGTTAGTATCAGTAATGCTGCCGCTGTCCTTTGATAATACGATGCCGCTGTCTTCCCGAACGTCACAATTTGTCCATTTAGCTTGTAAACCGGCACTAATATAGTTACTTACGACATCCGTAACCTTACCGTCCTGCCAAAAACTTACATCGCCAAAAGAATCTTTAAGATTATTTCCGTTCGTCATATACTTATCAAAAGTATACATAGTTTTCGGCTTTTCGGTAACAGTTGTTATTGTATTAACAGCCGTATCCGCTGCCGACGTGGGCAAACCTATACCAAGCGCCGAAACAACCAATGTGAGTGAAAAAACCAACGATAAAAACTTATATTGATTTTTAATTTTCATAGTTTATTCATTCCTTGTATAATAAAGTTGTATTTTTTTCTGTCCCTCTCCAAGGACCCATACCTTCAAATCGGTCGGAAATTTGCAGTTGTGTTTAATTTTTGAAAACATTTCTGCTGTAATCTCCGTTTTAGACCAAAGTCTTTTGAAAACAGCTTTATTGCTCCGCGGCAAACCACGAATTTTGCTACGAACGCCAAAGCGGAATTCAATATTAAATTTTCCATTTGCCCCAATCATCCATAGAGTCGGAACTGTCCGGATCGCTTTCGGTTAATATATCCGTTACCGAAACCGTCTCTGTTTCAAACTCGGGGGGTTCGTAGGCTTTCTTTTCGGAACAGTCTTTTAATATTTCCATTTGCCCCAACCCTCCATCGTTTGCTCACCGCTTTGCGATGGGGTATCGTTACTGTCCGAAGAACCCGATGATGCCGCGGACGAACTGCTCGACGGGGTTGACGCTTTGCTCTCATCCTTAGATGTTGTGCCGTCGTTCTTTCCCGTCTCTCCCTTTGCGGGTATATCGTCCTCGGTGGCTATTGTATTGTCGGAGACTGTTGTCTTTCCGCTTGCCGTCCCGCCGGACTTTCCGCCGCTTATTGTCTTCCCTGTCTCCAGGTCTACGGTCGGCATATTCTCTTCTCCGCCGCCTACATCTATCGTGTCTATATTTATCTCGCTGTTTGCACTGCTTTGATTACTGTCTGTCGGCTTTTCATTGCTTTTCTTTCCGCACCCAGTAATACCTATCGCTATTACAAGCGCGCAAAGTATCGGCAATACCTGTTTTTTCATGACAGGCCCTCGGCATCGGCAATACCGCCTTCTCCGAACTCATCGTACTTGCCGTATTCAATATCTCCGCTTGTGCATACAACATCTTCGGTCAGAAGCTTTATTATTTCAATCTCAGGTTCTAAATACTTGTTCTTCATAATACTTGCTCCTCCTTATCAGTTATTGTTGCCGTATGTCGATGTTACCATATTCTCAGAGAAAGTAACGTTGCCGTTCGCTATGATATATCCTACCGCAGTATAGGCGGTATCTTCTCCGGCGTGCAAAAGTCTTGCGGCATACTGAAGATTTTCTGAACCGTTTACTTTCCACATTGCCTTTGTCTGTTCAACTCTGCGTACCACAACTTCCTTATCGCCTGCTTTTACTTTTATGCCGGCAATGGTAGAATCGGCTTTGAGTTTTGCGTCATACAATTCATTTACTTTAGTAAGAATGTCGTTTACAGAAAATCCTTTTTCCTTGATGTAGTAATTCTTAAGGGTTTCCCAATCCTCAAACAAAAGCGTTCCTCTTGTGGTTCCGTCTGCCGCTTTGGTGGTATATGTTCCGAACTGTATTGCTTGTTCGGTTGTGTGATCGCTTGCCGCGAATGTTGTTATACCGTTGTCGGGTATCTCAAACTCTGCGTATTCCTGTCCCGCAGTTACATTCTTAAAGCTTCCGTCTTTTTCTTTTAAGATATATCCTTTACCGTCGGTTAAAAAGCCGTAAGGAATGAAGTGGTTACTGTCGGAAGCTGCAACTGTTTCGCCGTCTGTTGTCTTTTTTGTTAAGGTCTTTACCGCCGCTTTGCCGGGTATAGATGTCGCGCTTACTGTTTCTTTTCCGTTTTTCGCAAGCGTTGCCGTTACTGTTATGTCACCCGCTGCGGTTACCTTTGCATTGCCGACGGTTATATTCGCATATCCGTCTTTTTGCATATCCGCACTTGTAAGGTCGACTATATGTATCGTGCCGTTTTCTACCTTGTAATTTGTGCCTTTTTCAAGTGTGACCTTATCCATACTGATTTCAGCGTCGGTAAAATCAACCTTTCCGTTCGCGTTTATGGTAAGATCCATTCCATTTACCGTTCCAAAGTCCGACAGTCTTACTATGAAGCTTGCCTTGTCTCCCGCGGTTACAGGGCTGTTCTCGTTTCCGTACACCTTTATACTCGGTATCGCATCTGCCGCAAACGCATTTATGCCCATCACTGAAATCATTAACGCGCCTGCTATTATGCTTGCTGTTACTTTTTTCATTTTCTTTCCTCCTAATTTGTAATTTTTGGGATTGCTAAGCATATTATTATTTTTTCACCACCTGACCTAATGATAGTTATAATAGGTAAACGCAATGTTTAACTTCACTGTGTTTACACAATATACATTACCAAGCCAAAATCTGCTATCCTACTTTAATCAACAGTACATCGTAAGAATTTTCACTGTTTTCCAGGTTTAATTTAACAGATGCCATACTTCCCTTTGCAGCGTCCTCCGCTATTTTTACTTTGTTTCCGTTCAAGGAGATAATATTATCACCGGAAGCTATTGTAAATGACACATTTCTTTTTTCCGTATCGTAAAGCTTATATGTAATCTCATATTCATCTCCCGGATCAAGCTCCACAATATCTTTATCGCATATTATCTGTTCATACGGCTTTTGAGTTGTGTAAAGAGTCAGTGTATGCCCGATTTCAAGCTCATCTGTAAAACAGCCTGATTTCACTTCAACCGTACCTTTACAAGTAGGCAGCCGCGCAGGTGCAGTTAAATCGTTTTCATCACCCACGCTGATCTTATAGAAAACCGTATGTTCCTTTAGCGGAATATTTACTTTAATTGCTTTTTCATATCCGGTTTTGTCAGCCTCAACAAAAACCGCATATTCGCCGTTCGGCAGCTCAAACGCCGCCGCGCGTATATTGCTTTCATAGCGCTTTGACCATTCAAGGCTCCCTATATCAAAGCAAGGTATTGCCTTATTCGGAGGAACTGTTACCCCAAAAGATTTTGAATGAACGGGAACATACCGCATAAACAGGCACAGCTCATAGAATATGGAGTTGACGCCGCACGGCTTTATATGCGGCGAGCGCCACATATTATTATCGTCCGAATCAATGCTGAAGGTTGCGGGAGCCGCAAGCGTAATACCCGAAAGCAGCCACAAAAATGCTCCGCAAAATCCGTTTTTAATAAAGGACATTGCCATTTGGATATTACTCAATCCCCATTGTTTTCCTGCGGCGGAGGCGGCAAATTCCGTTGCACAAACGGGTATATTGCCTGCCTTTTTAAGCGCCACGCCCATTTTATCTATACCGGTTTCGTTATTATAATAAGTATGTATAGTATATACATCTATAAGCGAATCGTCCGATTTATCAAATGCGTTAAGCCATGCGGCTAATGTTTCGTCACTGCCGGCACATTCCGCACCCCAAATTTGAAGCTTATCGCACACACCCTTTTTACAGAGTGCATCTTTGGTCTTTGCCGCCATTTCGTGCCAATAATAAAATTTTTCTCTTGCAAATTCATCTCTCGATGTCGGTTTATCAAGCGGAGGTATTACCAAGAAATCGCCTATCCAGTTCGGAGTTTCAACATCTCTTGTGCAGGGTTCGTTATAAAATGAAAGATATTTAATATTTGTATATCCGCGGTTTACAATAAGCTCATGCATAAGTTCTGCACAGGAATAAGCAAACTCGTCAAGATCCGCCGGAGCTGATTCCGCTTTTGCACGAACATCCTGTATGGAAAACCAGCCTTGATTTTCCGGAGCTACCTTCCAACCGTAGTTCATTTCAACCTCAACACCGGCTTCCTTGTATAAATCGAGGTATTTATAAACTCCTTTCATTCTTTCAGAGTTAAAATCGTATTCATGTCTGTAATACGCCGCCTCGTCAATAATAAACCAATCCGGCTGAAACCAAAGACGCACAACAGTGGGTCTGCAAAGATTTGTACGGCTTTTTTCCTTTTGCCAATATGCTTCGTTGAATCCCTCGGCTGATGAACGGTCCATAAATGCCATAGGCAGAACACAGGCGCCTATACCGTAAAAATCGTTCGACAAAACGGTATCTGTTACCGTTATTTCGATTGCTGAATCGTAAACTCCGATTTCCGAAAGTCTGATTTTGCCTATAGACGCCAAGCTATACGATTCATTTTCGGTAATGTTCCATTTTGCTGTAAAACAATTATCAGCCACCTGCTCGGTTTGCGGCTCCGCACCGTTAAGCAAAAGTCTTCCCTCGCCGCTGTAAGCTGCGTAAAACACGCCGTCGTTAAGATGTGCCCTGCATAAAAAATCCACACTGTTGTTATCAAGCGTTATATAATTTCCGTCAAACGCTTCGTTATCGGTCAAAATTTCCGCATAATCAGCAGGAAGATCTATCTCATAAGGCTTCAATACATTTTCCCCTGTTTTATCCTTTAAAATTCCATGCGTAAGCTCATATCTTTGCGAATATGCACCGATAAAGGCTATGCGCGCTACCGAATCGGTGGGGTTGGGCTTTAGAAACCTAAAGCCCAACCTTTTTGCCTTAATAGGCTCAAAGCTTATCATAACATCACAGGTGCTTCTTGTTTTCGGAATAAAAGCCGTATTGCAATGATAGCTGTAAATCATATCCCCGTCAAAAGCACTGCTTTTATCCGAAATGTACAAATCAAAATCTCTTATCGAATATTCCGCACTGCCGTCAAAACCCAATAAGACGATTCTGTCAATTCCCTCCGCAACATCCGAAATATCAAATTCCAGCGTAAAATCCTCGGATAAAATATCAATATGCGAAGTAATATTCGGCTCATCCGTAATTATATTTATAAATCTTTCGTCAATGGCCGAACCGTTTAATCCCTTTATTACGGGAACACTTCCGTCTGCATTTTTGCAAACCGCTTTTTTGCCGTTTAAAAGGCTTTCCGCCGAAAGCGCATAACTGATAATTTCTTTTAATTTGTTTGTTGCTTTCATTAATTACACCCTTAAAATGCTTATTTGACCGATATTTTTATTTTTTTACCCTTGTAGAACTGAATAATAAACCACATTGCAACTGCCGCTAAAAGCAGTACGCACTGAATTACCGTTACAACAATAATCCAAACCGGTGCCGACGAATAAGATATTTTATACTTTGTCTCGGTCCCCGCATCAACTCGGATTGTTTCGGGTTCGGCATTATCGGTATCGGATGATACTGTTTGACTGTTATTATTTCCAATCGTACCGGTATTCCCCTTATTGCCAGATGATGTGCTGTTTGAAGTATTGCTTGAAATATTGCTTGAAGTACTGTCTGACGGCGTGCTACCTGAATTGTTGTCGCTGTTGCCGTTGTTTCCATTGTTGTTATTATCGGAAGGCGTCTCATTATCCGGTTTTGAAAAATCAACAGTTTGCCAATAGGCGTCGTTTTCATCGGTCAGCTCAACCAGCGAAAACTTAAAGCCCGAATCATAGTTTGCCGTATAGGTGACATAGTTTGTTTCACCCTTACTGTCGTCTGTTTTGCAAAGCTCCAGTTTACTCTGATCGGTTGCGTCAGCTATCATTGAAAGACCGTTAAGTTTTTCTTCCGTTACGGGGATTTTTATTGTAATTTCACGGTTCTTTATGTCCTTTACCTTATTGCCCGAAAAATCGTAAAATTCAATATTGTAAGCGCTGTCGCCTATTACCTTGTAATAAGGCGATTTATAAAGCGAAGCCTTTTGAGCGTTGGTAGCCTTTGTTACCGTCAGCTTGGAGGTGCAGAAGTCGTCTACTATATCTCCGCTGTCAAGCGACTTTACATCCCAGCTGATACCGCTCTTGCTGTCCGAGAAGGAGGTTAAAACGCCGTCCTCTGTTCCTGTGCCCGTTACGGTTACGCCCTCAATATCTATTTCGGTAACCGCAAAGCTCATATTTTCGGTAAGAAACGGGTCGTCAAGCTTTTCGCCGTTTATATCCTTAATATCATCGCCGTAAATATTGCTTACAAATTCTATACGAACATATCTTGCAAGCGTAGGAATGGTTGAAAGCTGGAATTTACCGCTTTCCGGCAGACCGTTAAATTCTATTGCCGGTGCCTTTGTAAAGTCCATTATGCCCTCGTAGCTGTCGGAAACATAAATTCTTGTTTTGGTGGGCAGATATCTTAAAAGGTGCGGCGCAAAGTAAACCGAAACGTTTTCTATGCTTTGCAGCTGCGAAAGATATACAAGCATATTAAGTGTGCTTTTGCCCTTAACGCCGCCGGCAACAAGGCTCTCGGCGCCTGTTGAACTGTCAAACAGATTACTGTATGCGCTCGAAACATATTTGATTGAATCAATATTGTTATCGTTTACCGGTTTTTCAAACACTTTAAGATTATTCGTTCCGAACGAATAGCTTATATGCTCGTATCTTTCAATAAGGGGATTGGTAAGCCCGATTACGGAAATATCCTTAAACGTGAGCTTTTTGCCCTGTCCCTTATCCACCGATATTCTTACATACCGCGCCTTGGTTTTTCCGGTGAAATCGCCGCTTGAAAGCCTGGCGTTTTCACTCCAAAGCTCCGAAAGGCTCTGGGCTGCGTAAACCGTGTATTTAAAGCTGCCTGCACGGTTTACCGTTACCTTTGTCAAGTCATAATCCTTGCAAAGATTATAAACTATATCGAGCCTATCGCCGTTTACCGTAAAATCAATATCCGTAGAAGAATCGTTATCGGTAAGGCGGTTCAGCATTTCGGGAGTTATCTGATTTGTGATCTGTGTGCGTTTGCCTGCATTATCGGTAACATACACATCTACCGGCATATGCTTTGAAAGCTCGGTTTCCTCATCGGGAATATCGGCGTCGGTGCCTAAAACCGCTATTTCCGTAATTCTGGGATATGTATAACCCAGATTGTCCGAATCGGTTACCGGATCAATAATCCTTATAGCAACATAGCGGGCGTAAATAGTTTCCTTAAACGCCGCCGTCTGGCAGGGGTATTTTCCGTCGCGCTCGTAATCATATGAATATATCATATGTTCGCTGTTGAAAAGCGAGGTCATACTTACCGAAGCATATACCTCATATTTTCCGGTATCCCACTGTCTTGCATACTGCCCGTCGGAAGAAATGGCACGCATAACAAATTTCTTTATTTGCTTTATTGCGTTGGGGTCGCTGTCAAGGCGATAGATCATATCGTACTGACCGTCTCTCTGCCCTGTGTAAGCCCCGATATTCATATGCTTATCAAAAGCGCCGTCGGTAAGTAATTTATAATTTCCGGTATCGTTTACAACAAGTCCGTTAACTCGCTGCTGATAGGGTACCTGACCGCTTATAAGGTTTTTGCCGATTGCGGCAATATCGTTTTTAAGCTGTTCTTCCGAATACTGGCTTTTTGAGCTGTAAAGCTTAACGTCAACCTTATCTACGGTATATTCTCCGCCGTATACGCCCACCTCAACCAAATGCTGCATAGTGCAGCCGGTGCTTTCAATTGTATAGCCGCGGTGGTAGAAGCGAATGCTTATATAGCGTATATTGCTCAAATTTCCGTCAAGCGCAGTTAAGTCAACCTCGTCGCCGATTCGTGCGGTGTTGTCTTTAATTTCAATTATTTTAGAGCTTTCCTTATATAGGTCGCCCAAATTGCTTGAAGCAAAAACAGCATAATGCTTTGACATAAGCGAAAGGCTTGAATTATGGAACACCATAATAAATTTATCGGGATTATTAAGCGTTCCGCCGAGCGCCAGCTCAAGCTGCCAATAGTTTGCGGTTTGTTCCGTATCGTTTGAAGCCTCGGAAATCAGGCAGACGCCCGCCTTGCTGTGCCATGCGCCTAAAGCCACATTGCTGTCAAGCAAGCCGTCGAAAAATTCGGGATATATATTTGTAAACTCAGAGGTTTTGCTGTTATCGGCATAAAATCCGCCTGAAACGGTCTTGTCTGCAAGCAGGTTTTCAGCGGGCAGATTTACCTGATCCTTACTTGTTAAAACCGTATGCTTTGTACTCGTATCGGGTTCTTTAATAAGTTCCCCGCCATAAAGACCTATTTCGTTTATGAACTGCAATGTATTACCTTGTTCGGCATCAAAGGTATATCCGCGGTGATAAAAGCGTACACCCACATAGTTTACAGTTTTATCAAATCCCGAAAGAGCTATTTCATCGCCTGCCCTTTCAGTGCTGTCAAATATTTCGATAATCTTATTATCGTTGCTGTAAAGATTGCTTAAGTCATCCGAAGCGAACACGGCATAATGCTTTGACATAAACTGTCCGTCTTTTCGTCCTACAAGAACAAATCTGCCGGGTGACTTAAGCTGTCCGCTCAATTTGATCTCAAGCTGATAATAATTTTCGGTTTGAAATACATCGTTTGAATAGCCAACGGTATATTTTTTCCCGACATTCCAACCTGTGCTGTAATTATCGGATAAAACACCGTCAAAGAATGCCAAAGCGTCCGAGGCATCCAGACCGCAGTCCTTTATAAGCTTATCGCCCGAATAAAAACCGCCCTTAATTTCAGAACCGGCAAGGCGGTTTTCGCTTAAATCAACATCAGGGTTTTTACCTAACGCAGTATGCTCGGTTATTACATTATCCTTTACAACCGTTCCGCCGAAAAGACCTATTTCCGTTATGTGTTGGGTCCAATTTTCACTGCCGGTATTGTAAATTCTAATTTCAACATAGCCTATACTGTTAAGATTAAGCCCGTCAATTTTGATTAGGTCGCCCTTTCTGCCTGACGCGTCATTTATATCGATTATTTTGCTGTTTTCGAGATCTTCATATTTTTCAGAAGCAAAAACCGCATAGTGAGACGCTTTGAAATCATTGTTTGTTTTATGAAAGCCGAAAACAAACTGCTTAGGATTATTAAGCACTCCGTCAATTTTAAATAACAGCCGCCAATAATTAGCCGTTTGGTTTTCTGAAGAATCGGCAGTAAGCGTTGCTCCGTCCGCCTGCAGCAAAACATCGCGGTCGGTAACGTTTGAATTAAACAGATACCCTGCCAACCAATCGCTGTAATTACTTTTAACCTCGGTCAGCTGATTGTTCTCAACAAACCGTACATCGCATAACTGATCCTTCAAATTATTGCCTGCCGTACCGACATAATCCGTAAGGGTAATACTGGACCAAAGGTTTATATCAACCTTCGTTATCGGACCTGTCGTCCCTTCTTCGGCAATCGTCGGTATAACAATATTCAAAGCGGAAACAAGCAGAAGTACCGATAACAATATTGAAAAAATTCTTTGTCTGTTTGTAATCTTCACTTTCCGCCCTCCTATTCAATAAATATTACCGCAACGGAATATGTATCGGACTCGGTTCCGTCGGCATTGAGCAGAGTTGCGCGTATTGCAATGCTGTCGCCGCTTGCGGCATTAGCACCGGGTGTATATCTGCAGGTAAGACCCACTGCCGAAATACTGCCTTTGGTTTTAACATCGCCCATATTATCCTTTTCCGCAAGCGATTTTCCGTTCTTTTTGCTTGCCGCGCTTATTTCCCATTTAATATTTGAATTATTTCCGCAATCAAGCAGCTTGGCACTTATATCAATGGTGTCGGTCTTCTTTATAGTTTCAACGCCCTTATCAAGCTCAATCTGCTTTACAGGTGCCTTTGTGGAATAAACATAAACGCCGTATTCGCCGTCTATCGTATCGGTTATGCTCGCAGCCGAAGCAAAGCTCTTATCTGAACGGATAAGCGTACCCTGAAGTTTGCGATTATCCGTATCGCTCAAAGATTCCACAAAGCGGTATCTGTAAAGCTTGCCAACCGCTTTATCAAGCTTTAGATTGATTGTGCGCGCCGCGTCGGTTTTCTTTGCCTCAACAACGAATGTGTAATTACCGTCTTCAAGCTTAAATGACGAAACTCGAAGATCGTCGCCCTCCCAGGCACTCATGAGCACATCGGAGTGAGCAGGAACATAACGATTTAAAAGCGAAGCAAGCCGATAGTTGGTGGTAACCTTATAGTCAGATTGTTCTTTTCCCACGCTGAAAAGCGAGCCCTGACCGTCGGCAAAAACATTTTCCTTTAAATATGAACTTATTGCATAAAATCCGCTGCCGTATTCCCAGTTTGCAAGACCGTGCGCTCCCGTATTAGCCGCAGCAATAAAATAGGAAGCATATGTGGTATCCCAATCTCCCGGTGTCAGATAGTGCTGTTTATTGGTGTTGAGATCCGCATCGCAAAGCGCAGAGGAAGCAAAAAATTCATTTACAAACGGTCTGCCCATTTTTTCACGCAAGTAATTAAGAATAGTATAAGTACTGTCATAATCGCGGTAATCGTAAACATTGCCTTTTTTGCCTTTACGCTTATCGTAATATCTGTGTACCGAATGTTCGGTCGGTCTTGAATTACCGAGAGTTGTTTCAAGACTTTTATTAAGGTTTTGCGCCCATTCAACAAGCTTTGCGCTGTTGGGAGCATAGTCAGACGCTATCATCTGAATATCACTGTTAAGCTTACCGGATTTTGTAAGTGTTGCACCGTTTGCTGCAATGCTTTTATAGGTTACATCCTTCTTTTTGGCGTATTCCATAGCCTTTGTCATTGCTGTTATAAGAAGCGTATGATATTTAACGGAATCTTCGTGTGTCACGAAATCTCCGCCCCAGTTTACCTCGTTGCCGAAGTAAACATATTTAATCATATTGTAACCTCTGTTTTGGCTTTCTATAAGCCATGCGATATTTGCCTTTACAAACGCTTTTATATCATACGGTGCGGAATTTTGAGCGTCGGAAGCAGTTGCGGGATACCAGCTTTGTATCCTATCTGCAACCTTCCAGCCGGTATTAAGCATAACAAGCGTACCAGACTTTTTAAAACACTCAAATGTCTCCCATAACGAATTTACAGAGTCGTTATCAAAATCATATATTCCGGACATATAATTTATATAATCCTTATTTTTTTTATAATTCGCTCTTTTAGGATTACTCTCCGTATTTGTGATTATGGCATCCATATCAATAAGCGTTCTTGTATAATTAAGTCGCGCATTAATTGTTTTTTGGATTTCAAACTCCCACGCTACCGAATTATACCCGGCACCTATAGCATCATTTGAAAGTAATTCCGGGAACCAGCAGCCGCCGAGACCCCAGAAGTCCTTATATACGGTATTGGCGGTAGTAACATTTATATTTCGAACTGCTGAATTTGAAGCAGTACCGCTCTTTTGAATAGGAGAAACATATTTTGTGAAATCTCCGTCGTCGTCTCCGCCGCTGTTATCATCTTCGTCATCCCAGTTCATATCATCGGTTATTTCAGATGAGCTGTCATCGGAAGGATCGGTATCATCATCGTCATCATCATAAAATCCATCATTTGCATCATCGAAGCTGTCGTCGTCCGACCAATCATCACTGAAATCGTCATCAAAATCATCACTGAAATTGTCATCGAAATCATTAATAATATCATCTAAAAAGTCGTCGAAATCCTTATCTGCATATTCAAGATTTGTATGCTTGATTACTTTCTTTTTGATATTTTTATTCCCCGATAAACCGACAAGTTGAAAAATTGAAAATGCAAGAGTAATTATAAGAACTCCCGAGATAACCGTTAGCGGTATCTGCCATTTTTTGTTTTTCATAAACTCTCCTTTCCGCAATCGGCCAAATTATTTTTTCTTGCTAATTACATATTCGATAGCGGTATTTACTTCTGAAAGGTGGCTGTTTATTGTGCTTGTAACATCGTTGCCCTTTGCGACATCAAGTCCGATACGGAAATCTATAATTGTTGTGGTGTTTATGCCGTCGCTGCCTGTATAGGCACCGTGGAGATTTGCTATATTTCCGCTTGTAAGTTTCTTTACAAGAGCTTTTTGCTCGCTGTTAAGCTCGTATTTATCGGCAACCGGATCGGTGTAAGTTGACCAGAATTTAGCAAATGCAACCGCTACTCTCGGGTCGGATGAACCTGCGCCCGACATAATCGCACCGTACCAGCCACAGGGATAGCCTGCCTTTGCCGAAGCAGTGTCCTGCGGAAGCGGAACCACACCTACATTTGCGGCATTTCTGTTAAATGCCGGGGACTGAGCGGCGGCTTCACAGTAAACCGAATACTTCTGAGTTTCCTGAACAGAGCAATAGGCAAGACCGTCGGAGAATTGAACACGCTCCGAAGCCGAAAAATCGTTTGAGCATATTTTGCTCTTGTTAAAGAAATCGTAAACCATCTGATAACCCTTTATAACTCTTGTGTTTTCAAGATTTACAACAGTCTTATTGTTTTTCCAGGTCATCAAAGAAACGCCCAGAGATTGAACAACGCCTTTATCAAAGAAGCTTGTATCACCGTAATAAACCTTATTCGCAGCGTCAGTAACCTTTTTGCCCTGTTCTCTGAATTTGCTCCAGGTCCATTTGCCCGCCTTGTAAAGCTCATACGGATCCTCAAGTCCGCTCTTGCTAAAGAGCTGCTTATTATAATAAATTACCATGGGATATACTGCGTCGCTTCCGCCGACAACGCCGTAAAGCTTATTGTCAACTACAAAATAAGAAGACTTTGCAATATCAATTCCTCCATTACCGGTATCGTAATCCGCAGTTGATAAGTATGTGCTTAAATCGTTAACAACGCCTGACATCGGAATGGTCGGGAACATTGAACCGTGGCAGAAAATAATATCATACGGTGTACCGGAAGCCTGTGCGTTTGCAATCAAAGTCGGATAATTGTTGAATTCCACTTCAACTGTTTTAATTTTGCAGTTGTATTTTTTTTCAAATGCGGAAACAAGCCTTGTAAAGCTCGCCGCTTTGTAAGCGGTATCGTTACGCTTTGCCATGGTAAAGGTTTTACCGCCGAAATCAAGTCCTTCGTCCATAGCCTTTGTGCCTTCGGCAATGTAAACAGGATTTGCAAGCTGAACCTTGTTGCCGCTGCTGTCAGTTGCAGTGTTTGAACCCTTATTAGGCTTTTGGTATGTACCTCCGGATGTTGTCTGGCCCTTTCCGCCGCCCTGTGAATTTTGAGCTTTAGAATTATTTCCGGCGGGCTTGCCGGCCTGACTTGAGCTCTCGGTTTTGTTATCGTTGCCAGAGGAAACATCAGATGTGCTCACAGAACCGTCAGAAGCCACACCGCTTTCAAATTGCGTGATTTCACTTTCAGTTTTTCCGCCGCCGCAGCCGCAAACGGAAAGGAGCATTGCCAATACTAAAATTAATGCTGAAATGTTTTTTTTGAGTTTCATATCTTTCTTTCCTTTCATTTATTTATCCAACAATTCCGGTACGGTCTATACTCTCGACAAACTGCTTTTGCATAAACACATACAGGAATAAAGGTGGTGTGATTGTGAGAACGACGCCTGCCTGCAAATACATTCTCAATATTACCGGTGTGTAATTTCCTTTCGGAAGCCCCGGCAGCGTACCCATTTCTACTATGTTTTGCCTCAGTCCTTCAAGGCAGACCATAATGGGTTTAATCTTATCTATAAAAAACATTGAAGAAGAATAATAATCATTCCAGTGCCATATAATGCAAAGCATTATTACAACCACAAATGCCGGCTTTGCAAGCGGTGCCATTACCTTTACAAAAGTTTGCAGTGCTCCGCAGCCGTCTATTTTTGCTGCTTCCTCAAGCTCGCGCGGCTGCCCTAAAAAGAACTGCCTGAATATAAAGATAAAAATTCCAGCTTTAAGCCCCACCGCAAACATTGACGGCAAGATAAACACAAACGGAGTGTTAAGTAAATTCAGTTCGACGCCAAACAGAGAAAGCAACCCGCCGAAGTTAAAGGATTTATACATAAGGTACTGTGGAACAATTATCTGTTGAGGCGGTATAACTATAAGCAACATAACAAACAAAAACGCAATTTTCTTACCCTTAAACTCAAACCTCGCAAAGGCATAACCCGTAAGCGAGCATGAGATTGCCGTTAATGCGGTAGATACCACTGAAATTATCAGGCTTAACAGCGCGCTGTTTTTATAGTCGAGCTGCTTGAAAGCTATCTTATACGCCTCTGTTGAAAAGGCTTTCGGAACATACACGCTTGTAGGATCGACCGCAAGGTCAGGTCTTTGGAACGAAACTACAAGCATATAGTAAAGCGGGAACATAAAAAGGTACGACATTGTAATTATCATACAAAGCCGAAAAAGCCGCATAGAAATACTGACAGCTTTTTTCTTTGCGTGATAAATCGCAAGCGAATCTCTTTTTATCGGTTTATTCTTATTAAACAATTACCTTTTCCCCCTTTCTCCGCCTCCGGACAAAAGCCTTATGGCGATAAGAATAATTATCAGTACCAAAACGGTATATACCCATGAAAACGCAGATGACATTCCGAAGTTATTAACACCCTGTGCGGAAACCGCCGATATCTGCTTCATAACCGCATTTGACGCGGCTGTAAAGTTATCAACTATCGCATAAACAAAACAAATAACCATTATCGGGTTAAGCATAGGCAGCGTTATCTTCCAAAAATTATCCCAACTTGAAGCCCCCTCGATCTGTGACGCCTCATAAAGCGACGGAGATATTGACTGAAGACCTGCGAGATACAGTATCATCGGTACGCCAGAAGACCACGCCATGGAAAATATACTGTCGGTTATTTTGGTTACCAAATTTACAATCTGACTGCCTATACCCGAGGCAATGAGCAAGGTTTCAAGCGCATTGGTATTGGAAACCGTTCCGCCTGACATATCGCTGCCGGACATAATATTCTGAGCAACATAATCGGAATTGATACAATCGAACGCAACGCCGGAAGCAAATATAAGCGGAAGAAAGAATACCGCACGTACAAAGGTGCGCCCTTTATATTTTCCGTTTGCTATAAGTGCCAGAAAAATCGCAAATACATTAACGGTCGGCACCTTCCATAACATTTCACCGATAGACTGCACAAGATTGGTTCCGAAGGAAGGATCTTTAGTAAATGCATAAATATAATTTTGAAACTTTATAAAATCGTATTTATACCCGTTGTCCGTTACAATTACGTTTGAAAAGCTCATAATTAGCGAATTTACAAGCGGCATCAGGAAAAAAACTATTATACCGATATAAAACGGAATTAAAAAAGCGTGCGCCGTGAGTGAAGTTCGTGTATTCAGCTTTAAATCATTAAATTTTTTCATAGCGTCACCTTCTTGCAAATCCATATTCCGGTATACTTATTCCGTCCACCTGAACATCCTGCGAATTATAATTTACAATTACCTTTATCCCGTTTTCATAACCTGTTTCAAACACATTATTTTGCAATTCTCTGTGTGAAACAATCAGTGAATCCGAAATTTCTTTCAACAGCGGATAATACTCTTTATATTTTGAAACTGCATCGTCCTTCCAAAGCGAAAAGCTTGTTCCGTAAAGATAATCATAATCAGTATCCACTATTTCAGAGGAGTCTGCCGCCATACCTGTATACATAAGCTGCGACCCGGTTTCAATAGTCTTCAGATAATTAACATGACGGTCATTTGAAACAAATTGCGATTCGCCGGTAAGATTTATCATCCCGTGAAGTGTTATTTCATAAAACGGTATTTCCTTATCTAAAATCAGGTAACCGCTTGAATACATCGGTGCGGAAAATATTTTGTTCAAATAAGGCAGTGCGTATGAATTTGCGGTTTCTCCCGCGGTTTTACCGGCAGCTTTAAGCACCGCCGCCGCGCTGTTAAGCATTTCCGAACGGGTTACAGTATCCTTACTGTTAAAATCAGAATAAATGTTGCTTGTAATCGAGGATAAAGAGAAGCTTTCCATATTAAACTTTTTAAGGCTTTTTTCTAACACAGCATAGTTATTTTCCAAATATTTTGACGAAAGCAGATACCAACTGCGTTTTGAAATATCCTTTGCATAAACAGAACGTAAATATCTTGAAAATGAAATTCTGTCATTAAACGGAGAGGAAACCTTATATTTCTTTGCGCCCTTGTAGAATTTCAGCATATCTATGTCATAATAAGCCGATACGCCTTCATTGTTCAGGTATTTTTCAAATAAATGCAGATCCTTTTTACCGCCGAGCACGCCCGACGCATCAACCTTTTTCATAACCGCCGAATTTGTCAGTCCGTTATTTGACCAACCGAGATACCTTACTGCTATGTTTTCTACTCCGGCTTTCTTTAATTCTTTAACTATATCCAGCGCTTCGGAATACTCGGTAAGTGCCTTTGGTTTATAATAGGAAAATCCCAAAAAATTGGCTTTTACATCTATTGCACCGATAAGCTCAACATTTAATTCTGCCGATGTATTCTGCTTTTTAAGACCTTTTTCATTTGTAAGGTAATTTCGGTAAACCTTTGCCATCTCTGCATAATCTGCATCCCTGCCGAGCAGATAAAACCTCACCGTAAAAGTTTCCGCCCCATCGGTTTGCTTTACCGCTGCAAAAACCGTCTGATTTGTCTTATCATTCGCGGTAAACATAGCCTTTTCATATGTGCAACGGATATTTGCGGTCGCGTTAACATAATTGTAATAGCTTTCTGCATTTTGCGAAGCCGCAGATATACTTGCCACTGCGTCTCCGCTTTCTATAATTGCAAACATACCGCTTCCGTTTTTCACCATTCCGTATACCGGCATACGTATAGTCCGATCATACGAGGTTTTCATATTATTGTCCTTAGAAGCTTCTGCACCGTACACATCCGCATTGTAGGATGTTAAAGAATTATTGTTAAAATTTATTAAAGCACCGCTTCCGTCCGGAACAAATATGTAACCGTTGTCATCACCTGTTCCGGCAAAGAGCGCAGGGAGCAAGGTTATTCTCAAAATCTTTAAATCATCGGCTTCTTTAATCGACTTAAAATCAATGCTTGCCGATAAATATTCCTTACTGAGAGCATAAACCACATCGAACGAAATTGAAAGCTCTGTGAATTTATAGCTTACGCGAATTTTGTTATTTTCTTTTTTAAGTGTGACTTCCGCCTCATCGCTGTATCCCTTTGTGCTTACGGAGGATGTGAGAATATCCTTTTCGTTGTAATAATCAATAACCAACTCGGAGTTCATCATTTTTTTAACAAGTCCCGAGCTGTGGCTGTCATTCTTTGCGTAGTCAAGTCGGCTTTTAACCGTTTCGCCGCTTTGTTTACCGCTTAGAATTACTTCTCCGTCACGGGAAACAGAAAGCCGCAGGCTTTCGTTTTCCATTATTTCTGTTTCACTGCTCATAGTTTCCGCACGCACGCCCGGTTTTAGGGGTAATGCTACCGTCATAACAATCGCAACCAATACGGCAGAAACAAGCCTGAAAGCTTTCATTTATAATCCTCCTGTTTTCTGCGTCTAACGCAGACTGATTTCATAAGCAACCGATTTAACAAAACTAACAAGTTCTTTAACTAAACTGAAAAGCAAAACACCCAAAACAATAAATATGAGCATTGCAATCACAGTCAGTAAGAGCGAAAGTAAGGTTTTACCGAAAGAATATTCGTGAACTTCAACCGAACCTACTACAATGAGTACCGCACTCCAAAGGATGCCGATTACAAGAATTATGCTCATAAATATTTCTTCGTCAAGCGCAAGGATATTTGAAAGTCCTATATTTATAAGCATTGCCGTAAGCAACGGTATAAGCGAATAAGATGTTAATGCGGCAATTTGCTTTAAATTCCCTTTTCCGTCCAGGAACGAGGCAATAGCAAGATTTGAAATAACAAAAAGTGCATATATCACTACTGTTCCGAAAAGGGTTGAAATGAGACTGTAATTTACGGGTTTATTATTGTTAAAAATAAAGCCCTGCTTAAAATATTCCAAAATTTTTATAAAGAAGAGTGCAATCGCTATTCCTATTGCTATAGGCGTTGAATTTACTCCGCGTGTTCTGAACTGAGCAAAGCCATCGGCCGGGTGCAACAACACATAAAGCGGCATACCCGCCTTACTTTCAATCGGAGCATACACTCCGTTTTCGGGAACAACAAACGCTGCCGAAAGCTTTTTGGCTGCAAAAACAATTAATATTACCGCCGCCGCTATAACGGCAATAATCATTATTAAATGCTCGTCTAAATAGGTCTTGCGATACTCCTTATAGGCCTTTGAATATTGCTCCTTGGCATTGGCAACTTTAAAGTTTTCCATTGCCTTTTCGTATTCTCCTGCGTTTTCATATGCAACGCCGAGACCGTAATAGGCATATGAGTTATTGGAATTCATACTTAAAACTTTATCCCATTTTGCCACGGTTGCGTCAAGATCGGTGGTGTCCATATCCGAAAAAGCGTCGTGCAGTGCCGCAACATAATCCGTAGGCTTATAGATGTTAACACATTTATAATAAGAATCTATAACATATATATTCTCACCCACGGTTTCAAGCGCTGTCGGAGAATTTACAAATCCGTATTGTGTGCCCGTACCGCCGAATACCGCAATCAATTCACCATCCGGCGAATACTGGAATATCTTACCGCGTATTCCGTCAAGCGCAGTTATCCAGCCTTCGGGAGAAACATCAACATCTATAAATGACGTATTTGTAACCTTTTTTTCTCTGTCCCATTCAAGGTCTCCGAATTTCAGTTTGTTCTCTTCATCACCCAAAATGTCCGAGCCGATATAGTTTATTTTTCTTAAGGTACTGCTGAAATTACTGTTTACAAGCTTTTGGTCGGTTTTTGTTACAACATAAATAAAATCATTATTATCAACATCAAAATTAGAAAGAGTAATCGGAGTATTGCTTTGCAGAGCGGATTTCTGGCTCTTGTTTAAAAACAACTTGCGAATATAATTGTAAATCGCTTCAGCTGTGGTAAGAACATTGTTACTTCCAAAGAAATGCTCGTATTTATATTCCTTTGTAAATACAAACGCACCCATATTCACAGATTCCGCAATAACATAAAGTCTGCCGTTTCTGTCTGTTAGAACCTTGCTCGCTCTGAAAGGTGCTTTAAGTCCTTTTAACTCTGTAGGCTTTAATATAATTTTACTTACATTGCCTGAAAAGTCCGAAACCAAAACCCTTTCGTGTTCGGTATCGGCTATTATCAGCCGCCCCTCATCTATCCAAAAGCCCTGGGCGCCTGTTATATCGAGCTTTTCTTTTCCGTCGGTAAAGCTTTCGTAAATATCCTTAATAACGGAAATTGCAGAATCGGTTTTAATCACACGACCGTTGCCGCTGTCAAGAATATAAATAAATTCCTTACCGTCGTAGAGTATATCCGCCGGGTTATTAAATGAAACGGAATAGCCATTTACCTCTTTTACAAGCTCGTTTCCGTTATATTCCGCAATATGCAATTCGCCATCTGCCGACAGTACTGCCGATTTATCCGTTTCGGCATTATAGGCTATTCCGCATACATTTTCTAAAACCGTAAGCTTTTCCGAAATCTCATCGGATGCACCGACGCGAAAAACAGAGCCGCCGTCCGCAATATAAAAATTATCGCCCGCTGTATCTGAAACAAAACGCGCCTTATCGGAAAAATTCATTCCGGTTTTATAAATTGCTTCATTCGTATTATCTATAACGGAATCTGCAGTCAAGAGATAAAGCGCCTCAGCTGCCGGATTGTAGTAAATATCAATGGGTTCCGCATCAAGCTTTACCGTTTCCGAGATATTACCCTCGCCGTCCAAATATACAATGCTGTTTCCGCTTAAAACCGCAAAACTGTTTTCTTCATCATATCCGGTATTAACTATACCCCGCGCATAAAATCCGCTGCCCGCCTGTGCGGCTGTTACCGATTTTATAAATTCACCATTAGTGTTGTATATTAGCACATTTCCCCCGACCGACGCGAATATATGGCCGTTTATCAGGTTCATTGCTATGCTCTCAAACCTGCCACATCCGTCAATTCCGTAATATGCAACGACATTATAGGAAGTATCCGCCTTTATAACATACCTGTCGGTTAAAATCAGTATATATTGATTTTCGGTATTGTTGCCGCAGTAATAAATTGATTTTGCTGTGCCCAAATCCTTTTCAAATCGCATGTCACGGTCGTATGCCGCCGATTGAAGTTCAAATCCCACAGGTGCGGGAACCGATTTATCTTCGTTATTGAATTCATAACCGAGATATGGTGTTGAATTAATTTTTGCGGCGCCTACCGTGCAGGTCAAAACAGCGACGCAGGCTACAACGCTTATTAAAAATTTTAATTTGTTCATAACTCTGCTCCTACTTAAGACCCGAATGCGTCATTGTTTCCATAACTGAGCTTTGCGAGATGAGGAATACGATTATAGGCGGAACCATTAGAATAACGCTTACGGCAGATGCGGCACCCGCTCTTGCAATACCGCCCGCAACAATGGTTGACAAAACATTCGGAAGCCCCTTTAATTTCTCGCTGAATATAAACTGAGTTCCGCTTGCCGAATTCCACAAAGACTGAAATGTGAATATTATCGCCGTCATTAAAGCGGGTTTAATTCCCGGCATAACAATTTTAAAGAAAATTCTGTATTCACTTGCCCCGTCAATTCTTGCAGCTTCAAGCGTAGCGTCGGGAATTGCAACAACAACAAACTGCCTTATAAGAAAAACGCCCATTGTGCTTGCAAGCGCCGGCAATATAAGTGCCCAATAAGTATTGACCATTCCGAGCTTTGAAACTATAACATACTGCGGAATTGCCGTAACCTCAGGTCTGAAAAGAAGTGCCCACACAACAAGTGCGGAAAGCGCGCCCTTACCCTTAAATGTGCCTTTTCCGAGCGCATAACCGGCTGCCGATGCAAGAATTATATAAATTGCAGTTCCCGCAACGGTTATAAAAACACTGTTGAAAACATATCTCAGGAACGGAACCTCAAGACTTTCGGTGAGATAAAAAACATCGGAAAAGTTCTGAGTTGTAGGATTGCGCACAAAAAAACGCGGAGGATATAAAAACAACTCATCAAGCGGTTTGAATGCCTGTATTACCGAATAAAGCATCGGTAAGATCATAAACGCGCATATTAAAAGCAGGAAAATAAATACGCCTATATCTCCGGCTTTCGACCTTGAAAGTCTAACCGTTTTATGAGAACGGATATATATTTTAACCTTGTGAAAAATCTCGCTCATACTTCCGTCCCCTATCCGTTAAATTTTTTCAATACTTTATTTACTACCGCCTTAAACAATATCATAAGAATAAACAGTACAACCGCAACCGCCGAAGCATACCCCATTTCGTAACGGTTGTTTGCATAGTCGGTCATATGCAGTAATATTGTATGCGTAGAATAGTTTGAGCTTGGGAAACCGGTCAGATTTTGGTTTACCGTTCCCACCGCAAAAGCCGAAGATATCGACATTACAGCGCCGAACATAAGCTGCGGTCCCATTTGCGGGAATGTAACATAATAAAGCTCCTGCCATCGGTTTTTAAGTCCGTCAACCGCCGCTGCCTCAAAAAAGGATTTATCAAGCGATTTAAAGCCCGCAACAAACGAAAGAAAGCCTGTTCCGAAGCCCATCCAAACAGAAACTATCATAACAATAATGAAATTATACTTTTCATCGGTAAGCCAATATATCGGGTCCTTTATAACGCCGAGTTGAATAAGTATATTGTTTATAAAGCCGCGGGAATCGCTTGAAAATATGTATTGCCATATGAAAAAGATATTTCCCGCAAGAGCAGGGCTGTATACAATAAGCGTTACAATACTTCTTGTGGTTCTGCCGAGTTCGTTAATAAGCCAGGCTATAACAAAACTTAATATAAACCCGATAGGTCCTGTTATAAGCGCCTGTATCATTGTGTTTTTAAAGGCAATTAAAAACACGGAATCATCCAAAAGTAAACGCGTATAATTCTTAAAGCCGACAAAGTTATTTATTTGCAATAAGTTATAATCCGTAAAACTCAAGGCAAGCGCCGAAAGTATGGGAATAACCGTAAACACAACAAAGAAGATTGTAAAAGGCGCAACAAGAACTACAAACGGCGCATTTTTACGAAGCGTTTTTTTATTTTTATTTTTCTCCATCGCCTTATTTTTCCTCCTTGTCAAGCCCGAATTCCGCCCGTTTTCTTGTAAGCTCATCATTTATTTCTTTATTCGCTATGGTAAGCGCGCGTCTTGCCCTGTTCTTTCCCTCTACCGCCGAACGGAAAGCGGTTGTTAAAGAACGCTGCATTAAATAGTTACCGGGAATTTGCGGGAGGGTTATAACATATTTAAGCGATTCATTCAAAACGCCTTTTTCCGCAACCGACCACCCGAGGTTGTTGAGTGCCACCGTATTTGCCGGGGTATATCTTGCGGCAACGCCTAATGTTGCCTCAAGTTCTTTACCGTATTTCGTCTGCGTTTCAGAGCCTACCCACCAACGCATAAACTCAAACGCCTTTTTATCAATTCCTTTTTTAACGGCGCTTTTAAGCATATAACAGCCCGTAACATTTCCTGCCTGGGTTTTATCAACGGTTCCGTCGGGCTTGGCTGTTCCGGGAATGGGCGCCATTGCCCAAAGTCCCTGAATTTCGGGCGCGGCGGAAGAAATCTGATCATATGCGGAATAAAGCTGAATTGAAAGCGGCATTTCGCCCGTGCGGAAACGGCTGTAAAAATCAAATTCCCTGTTATTGCTGTAAAGCTTGTGCAGGTCTACCCATTCCTCAAAAGCTTCAAAAGCGCTTTCGGTATTAAACATAGCCTTATTACGGGCTTCGTTGTAATATGTACCGCCCTTTTGCAAAAGAAACATATTAAAAATAGATATACCCTGCGAAACACCGTAATTGGTCTTATCCATTTCCGGAATACCTATGGTAAGATTGTTTTTCTGCAGTTCCTCTATCACCTTATAAAAATCATCCCATGTTTTAGGAACGCTCAGACCGTACTGCTCAAAAATATCTTTACGATAAAACATAGCGTAGAACGTAAGGGTTTCGGGCAATGCGTAAATCTTTCCGTTATAACTCATAGCCTCCCACAGGCTCTCATTGAATTCGCCCTTTAAGGAATCAATATCATAATCGGAAAGCGAGACCAGCGCGCCCCTTGCCGCCAATTCAAGCGGAACACCCGCAAGCAACGATACATCAGGGCCCTTGCCCGCAAGGCTTGCCTTTATAAGAACTCCGGAATCAACTATGCTGAAATTTATTTTTGTTTTATATTTCGGTGTAAAATCGTTTCGGATAAGATTATTTATTATCTTAGCCTGATCGCGCCCTACCGAGGCCCAAACATTAATAATTTCACTTTCTTTTTTTTCGCCGATATCATAATCGTTTGAAAAAGAAGCCGCAAAGGATTTGAGTGAAAAAAACGTTTGAGTAAACCAATTATTATTTGCTTTCGGAATATCGGCGGTCTCACCCGCAAAAACAAAATAATCAAGCTCTAACGGTTGCTGTGCCAAAGTGCTGATCAGACTGCCTAAGTTTCCGAGAGCTCCCTGAAACGCGCTTAAACGACCGGGTATTTCGTTACAATCCTTTGAAAAGTCATTGAAAATGTTTATTACATAATCAATTATCGAAGCCTGCGAGCCTTTTGTTCCGGTTATCCCTTCAAAATCCTTTGAAATTTCTGTAAGACTTTCGGCAACGCTTGCAAGTTCTTTTTCAAGGTCAGGAAGCTGCGAGTCAAGCATATAGTCGCGGTACATATCAACCGATGTGCCGGTTATTGAAATAACCTCGCGGTAGATCCTGTTGGATTCTACAGTATAGTAATTCAATTTTCGCAGAATTTCGCTTATCGGTCCCATTGTTACTGTAAGGGATATTGTATCGCCGGGTTCAAGATAAAATAAATACGGCTCGTTATCCCCCAGGGTTTTTATATACCAATCGGAATCAAACGGGAATGCAATATTTTGTGCTTCGTCAAACGGAATCTCACCGTTTATTTTAAGTGTGCGGTAAGAATACATACCCTGATTTATATTCTGCCTTGCTCTTACGGCAATTTTGTACCAACCTGCACTTTTAATCGGCGGCTGCCAAGAAATGTAATCGCCTATCCTGTTCCAGTTGGATTTTCCTATTGTATTAAGCAAAACACAGCTTGCATCCTGCGGAACGGTTGCGGAATTGGTTTTATCATAGGTAGGGTAAAGCGAGGAATTGCTTTTTAAATAACTGTTTTCCGCCTGCAGAATTACGGTCTCGCCGTCGTATTCAGCCACATTTGCAGCATATTCGGAATATTTGCGTAAATTTGTACCGGTCCCCAATTTAACCGAGCCTAATATAAAATTACCGTTTTGCGACGCTATTTCAAAAGTGTGCTGCCCTTCCTCAAGATAAACGAAATACGGCAGTTCGTAAAGCCCTCTGTTATCCTCAATATAACTTTCCGTCCACATTTTAACATTAAATTGAGAGGGTCTTATATCGTTTCCGTTTTCATCCTTTTCATATTTGTCGGTTGCTTCGTCCTGCCAAACCCTGTGCAGTGTGAAATATTCCGCCTCGTTATAGGGCAACTTCCCGTCAGTTTTAAAGGAAATTATGTAATCGTTTTCGGAATCGTCACTGTTGTAATATCTGAAAGCTATAGGATATATTCCGCTCTTGTTGACCGTAAAATCTAAATTTACAGCAGCCCCCTCGGATATAACCAATCCTTTTTCACCGTCAAATTCTTCGCCTGCAGGAGCCTTCACGATCAATACTTCTTCCGGACGCTCACTATCCGCATATTTACCGTAATAAGCTGAAAAACTTCCATCGTCTGAGGCGTATTGCGTAATCGTATTTTCTTCGTTTTTTGTCACATCAGCCGCTTCGCCGAAAGCAAGAACACCCGCCTGAGCCGTTATTAACGCCGCCAAAAGAAATCCTATCGCTTTTTTCACCGTTTTTCCTCCAAACAATTTATTTCGCATCAAAATTTAAAATAATAGGTAAAAAATTGATTATTTTACATTGATTTCCAGAAAAAAATTTTGTTTAAATAATGAATTAAACGCACCTGGGTCTCAATACATCGAACATAATTACATAAATTATCAAAGCTTATTACACAGTTTAGCTACAATTTACACAAATAATTATAATGTATTTATATTAAATTTGAAATAGAGAGAATTGCCCGGAAAATATGCAAATAATTGCTCTTCTGTCTAAAAAAATTGTATTCGCCATTTAGAATTTGCACTTACAAGTCAATATTATAATTGTAAGCCTTAAACAGTCCTCCCACCGGTCAAAAACAAATTACTAAAATAGTTGACAAGGAATTTGAAAGAATATATACTGAATATCGGTCAGATATTTTTACAATATTCAAGAATTTTAGCCGCTGAGGAGAAATTGTATGTCTGAAAAGCTCTTCCAATTTTTAAATGAACCAGATGACGATGAAAATTTGATACTGACCAGAGATTATATTCATGTTCATTCATGCGGTGTTGCAAATTCACTCAAAGGACACACTTTTTCGCGTGAAAACGGTACTCCGGATTATATGTTAAATTTCATAGCAGACGGTTCTTTTGTTTATAACAATGACAAAACCGGCATATCCGAGTATTACAAAGCCGAAAAAGGAGCTGTTATTATTTATAAACCGAACGAATCGCAAATGTTTTCGGGATTAGATTATAAAGCAACGCGATATTGGATACATTTTCTCGGATACGGAGTTTCAAAATTACTTTCAGATTGCAATCTTAATGATAAAAGATTTTATGAGGTCAGCAATGTAAAACCAATAGAGCAAATTTTTCTTAAAATAATTAATGAAATGCAATCATCAAACGAATACAAATTTATAAAATGTAATTCTTATTTACTTGACCTACTCTCTGAAATCGCCCGCCTGATTCATAACAATAATGTAAATAACGGTCAGCTGGTAAAACAACTCTCCCCTGCCATTAACACAATTACCACTTGTTATCAGAAAAACATCGATATAGAGGATTTAGCCTCGCGCTGTCTTATGAGCAAATATCATTTCATTAGATCTTTCAAAACACTTACCGGCTTAACGCCGTACGCTTATCTGACTAATGTTCGTATTACCGCTGCCAAAGACCTTTTGAAAAGTACCAATATTAAAATCGGAAGTATTGCCGATTCGGTAGGAATTCCCGATCAGCTTTACTTCAGCAAGCTTTTTAAAAAGCATGCGGGTCTTACCCCATCGGAGTACCGCAAAAAGAAATAAAAGATAAAAAAAGTCATAGCCTGCATTCAACAGACTATGACTTTTTGGCATAAAGCGAAATTCGGTTAAATTTTGTAAATTTAAATGATCAATAACACAAAACAAGTTCACCGCAACCGGCAACAGATAAATCCGGTGTGTCAGCCGATATAAACATCATATCGCCTTTTTTTATTTCCTCCTTCTGCTTGCTGTTTTCAATAACGCCTTTTCCTTCAAGCACTATCGCAACTCGGAAACAATCGCAAAGCTTCAATTCGGTTTTTTTATCAAATTTAAGAAAATCAACCGTGAATTTATCAGTAAGGTCTTTTCCGACGGCATTGGTAATTTTATTATTTATCGGTTCAAAATGCTTTACATACGCCGCGCACAGTTCGTCATAGGAATATCCCTTATAATTAAAGCATTCAAACATTTTATCAAATCCCAGCCCGCCGTGCATTCTCTCGTCCGGCAGCTCTATTCCGCTTTTTGAACGGCGTTCCGGAACAACCATAAGATCCGTCGGCTCCTGCGCCTCTATCATCATACACCCGCCGCCGATAGCATGCGGCATACCGCCGTCAACAAAAACTATATCTCCGCGTTTCACCGGAATTCTGTGCATACATTCAAGCATTCCGGATATATCCTGCGCTTCAAAAAGACTGCGCCATTTTTCCTCACTTATGCCCTTTTTAAAGCCAAGATATACGCAGGCATTTTCCTCTGCCTCTAAAATGATCCAACACTCCGTTTTCCCAAACTGTGAATTAAAATACTTTTTTGCCATTTCAACTGTTGGATGGCACTGAATAAACAGGCGCTCATTTGCGTCAAGTATTTTTACAAGAACTGAAAGCTCACCTCCGAAACGCTCAAAGCTTTTTCTTCCCAAATTAGCGGCAGGTGCGGCGGATATAATATCTGCCAAAAGCCGGCCGTCCTCGCAGTAACTCATACCCTCATTGCCGTTAAACACTCCGTTGTTCTTAGCCCTCGTTACAGAAGCAACCCATTCTTCGGGATAGCGTGAATCCTTACATTCCGTTTTACCGAGGAATTTATCAATTCGTTTTCCGCCGTAATATGCTCTTAAAACACGGTTATCTTTAAGCTTGTAAACCATAGTTCTGCCTCACTTATATGTTTATATTTTACATACATTATATATGTACAATATTCTTATGTCAATAGGATTTTGCGATTTATATTTCCATTATTCAAAATATATTACAGCAATATTTTGCATATATTTTCGGCAATTTAATCCATTCCATAACAGGCATTACGGTTTATACTGAAAATTGTAGTAAACCGAAAGGATGAGGTACGGTGAAAAAAAGAAACGAAAACAATTATGATTTAAAATTCACTGTATTTGCAGATATGCATTACAGAGAAGGAATGTACATAGCGTCTGTTAAAGATATTGAAGATATTTTATCAAGGGGACATAACAATGCCTCTGATTTTGTACTTCACTGCGGCGATTTATGCAACGATTACAAGGGTTCGCCGGAGCTTATAAATACATATATAAATAATAAATACGCATTGCCGGTATACGGCGTTTACGGCAATCACGAGCTTGAAAGACAGCCAAACTCAATGGAGGCAGTTACCCCGTATCTTACAAACCGCACTGAAAGTGTCGTATGGGGTACGCATGACAAAATTTTAACCGACGGACTTATAGGATATTATTATTTTGACATTAAGGGTTTCAGAATAATATGTACTGATACTAACTATTCTTATAACCCAAAAACAGAAGAATGGGTACATAATGAAACCGGCAGCTGGGGAGCTCCGGCAGGCAATTTATGTGAAAACAGTCTCGGACCCATTCAGCTTAAATGGCTTGAAGAAACAATTTTTGACGCAGCAGATAAAAAACTGAAGTGCATCGTAGTAAGTCATGACGGCTTTTCAAAAATCTGGGGTTCTTCGCCTGACAGCGATGCTGTTTTGAAGATATTTGACGCCGCAAATAAGCAAATGCCCAAAACAGTAATTATGGCAATTAACGGACACTACCACACTAACCATATTGCTTTGAAAAACAATATTTTATTTTTCGACGTAAACACAGTAAGAAACGGCGACTGGCGACCCGAGAAAAGTCATCATTACACACCAGAACAGAAATTTGATTTTACGGAATATGACGATAACGGCACAGCGGTCAAAAAATATATGCGCAGTCTGACCGAATTGACTCAAGGAATGAACACTTACTTTTTCTCATCGCCTTTAAGCGCAAATGTAAGCATAAGTAAAAACGGAGATATAAAAATCGAAGGCACCCGCTCGGAATGGATTTACGGAGTAGTGCCCGCAGCCTCCCTCATAGAAAAAAGCATTATACCCGAAATTTTCGATTTTGAGCATAATGCAGATATTGGTTAAAGAAAGGATTTGTTGATTTATGTTACAGTTTCATATATATCCGGGCGGAGTAAAAAGGATTCTCACCTTCAGCTTTGATGACGGTTTTGAAAATGACATTAGGCTTATATCTCTTTTCGATAAATATAACCTTAAATCCACCTTTCATCTTAACGGCAAAAAGCTCATAAACAAAAGCAACGAAGAAAAAAAACGGGTATACCGTGAATATGAAAATCATGAAATAGCCTGTCATACATTTTCTCACGGTTGGCCTGCAAGAATGCCGGTTTCATCGCTTGTTTCGGAAGTGATAAACGACCGAAAGGTTCTTGAAGATATTGCCGGTTATCCCGTAACGGGAATGTCTTATCCGAGCGGCTCATACAACAGCGAGGTTATTACGGTTATGCAGTCCTGCGGTATTGAGTATTCAAGAACCGTAAATTCCACCAACGATTTTTCTCTGCCGGAAGATTTTCTCGAATGGAACCCTACCTGCCATTTTAAAAACGCGGAAAAACCGACAGAAAGCTTTTTAAATGATCTTGACAGCCAGTGGGCAAAGCCGTTGTTTTATATATGGGGTCACAGTCACGAACTGAAAACTGAAAATGATTGGACTGAAATTGAAAGGCTGTTTGAGCTTTTATCCGGTAACGATAAAATTTGGTATGCAACAAATATGGAAATCTATAACTATATCACTGCTCAAAAAATGCTTAAAGTATCTATGGACGAAAAAATGTTCTATAATCCCACCTCAACCGATATATGGGTCGAAAGAGACAAAACGGATATAATTAAAATCCCCGCAGGGCAAAAAGTATTCTATCCTTAAGCAGTAAAGCTAAACAATTTAAAAAAGCCGGCAAAATTGCCGGCTTTTTTAAAACAAATGAGAATTTCGATAGGCTGTCGGCGTGGCGTTTGTGTAGCGTTTAAAAATTTTAGTAAAATAGTTCTGATCAGGTATACCTACAGCACAGCAAATGCTTGAAACTTTCACTTTGGTGTTCAAAAGCAGATTTTTTGCGTTTTCGATACGGATATTCGTCAGATACTCATACGGCGGATAGCCTGTATATTCTTTAAATACATTTATAAAATACGACTTGCTCATACAGCATTTTTCAGCAAGCATATCAAGTGATATATCATTCATATACGAAGTATTTAAAAAATCAACAGCCGGCGAAATTTTATCCTTTAAAACCGCTTTGTCTTTCGAATTGTTGTATGTTGATCTTGAAATTTCAGATAATAAATCCAACAAATAAGCATTCAGTTTTATTTGCTTGCAATCAGAACAGGATCTTATTTCAGCCAGCAGCTTCAAGAAAATCTTTTCAATTTGCCCGGTATTGTGTATGGTATAAAACCTGCCTTCATCAAGTCTGCATTGCTTTAACAATTCAGGAACCTCATAACCGGTAAAATGAATCCAATAGCGTATCAAATCTTTAGACATATTACTGAGCGTTTGCGGCTCGTGCGGTTTGTAAACAGCAACTGAACCGGAGGCGGCAAATGCTTCTCCGGTTACGGTATTATTGAATTTTAACGAACCTGCCACGATTATGCTTATCATATAATCCGGGCTTCCGTTCTTCCGCTCAAATGGATATGGGCTGTATGAGGCGATGCCGCAGGAATGAACATGTAAAAAATCACCGAATTTGTTGTAATACAAGCTACCGTCAGGTTCATTCAATGCATAAATTTTTTTGATATTTGAATTGTATGTATCCATTTTTTCTCCCATATGCAACAGAAGTAATATAATTCTAAAAAAACACAGTAATATGCTTATATACATTATAATAATATAATGATAAAATAATTTTGAAAATTAGGGTTATTTTGTATAATTTTATAAAAACATCTTAAAATATGTAGCATATTAGAGTGTCATTTATTTGATTTTCTCGCAGTGTATTGATAATTGATACGTCTTTTTACAGGTATATTTTACTACATAAATTTTGAGGTGTCAATAAAATAACCGCTTTGATTTTTCATCTATTTAAAATAGGAGGTAAATATGTTGTTCAACATTAACAATCGAAGGGTTAATTTCCTAAAAAGGCTGCTTTCTTCTTGCCTTTGCATTGGCATGACTGCACTTTGCGCATGCAACAAAACAAATATTTCAAGCAATGTGGAAATTGAGGAGATTATAAAAGATATGCGTTCACAATACGATACAGATAATACTTCAACAGACAATTCATCATTTAATAATTCAAATTCTACTCCGGGAAATGTTAATTCCGGAAACAGTTCTCAGAACGATAATTCAAATATTACGTCAAGCGGAAACAATCAAGGTAATGTGCCGGATCAGTCAATCGGCAACACCGATTACAATAACAGCGGTTCAAATGGGTCTAAAGGGCCTCAGACAACGTTCACGCCCATAACCGAAGCTGACGCAATCGCAAATTCAGACAAATACATAAAATCTCTTGCAAGCGAGCTTAAAATGTCTGCAGGATATGCTTCTATTCTCACATCAGCCTATTCAAATGCGAATAATGCAAGACTTGCAGGACTTATTAAAAAAGCGCTTAAAGGTGAGAATCTCGTTATTGCGACCATCGGCGGAAGCATAACAAACGGTGCCAAGGCAAGTAACACCTTTAAGAATTATCCAAACAGAATATTATCATGGTTTAAAAAGACATTCCCGAATATTGAGGTTACGCTCATAAATGCGGGCATAGGTGCAACCACATCCGCAATGGGTGCATACCGCATTAAGGAAGATGTTCTTGCATTCGATCCAGATCTTATTATTCTTGAATTCGCAGTAAACGATAACGGTAACGGTGATTATTTAACAACAACATATGAGGGTCTTGTACGCAATGCTTTATCGTATGAAGATGCTGCCGTAGTTTGTCTTTATCTTTCTCAGAGAGACAGAGGTACTGCGCAAAGCGAGGAAGAGACAGTCGGAAAACATTACAAACTTCCTCAAATAAGTATGCTTGAGGCATTCGGTGATTATACTGACTACGGCGATATGTTTGCCGCTAACGACAACCTGCATCCAAATGATTTAGGTCACGGCAGAATAGGACTTTTAGTAGATCTTATGCTTGCGGAATCGCTCAAAAAGTTATCAGCAGCAGAAAGCGATTATACCATTCCCGCAATAAAGTATTCAGGTGCTTCGGTTTACGGAAAAGATGATTATCTCCTTAAGCTTAAATACACCGACAATATTTCATTTATAAGAAATAAATCCGATGCCGTAACCAACAAAATTACTTTCAATAATAATGATTATACGCTGAAAACAAAAGAATATAAGCTTTCAAATCATACATTTTCGGTTATAAACATCTCAAAAGGCAAAGCTTTAGAAATGGAAATTAAGGATGTTCGCGGTTTCTGCATCATTATGAACCGTGACACAGACGGTGGAAACGCAAAAATAACCGTTACAGAAAAGGATACCGGAAAAACAACTACCGAAACCATAAGTTCAATCACCACATTTTCTCACTTATGGAATACTCCGCCGCTCTACGCTGCTTCGGATAAAAAGCAACATACATTAACCGTTAAAATAGAATCCCTGGAAAATAATTTCTCTATTGCTGCTTTCGGTATAAATGATTAACCTCTCATTTTCACTCATATAGTCAAAAAAACATTTTAATTATGTAAAAACGAATACCGCAAAAATAACTGCCGATCTCAAATTCGATCGGCAGTTATTTTTTATTATTTAATTTTTATCTAATTCATCCTTTAATCCGTGTTTTTCAACAGCGCTGCGGCTATACCGTCGTTTATTTTTGTCGGCAAGCAATGTTCAGGCAAATTCCTTTTCAAAATAGCACATAATATTTTCATCATTGGAGCAAATAACCTTATCCGCCAAACTCTTAACCTCACAGCAGGCGTTTGATACCGCATATTTCTTAGCCTGCGTTTTAAATGCGGATATATCATTCGGACTGTCGCCCGCTACCGCAACATTTTTTATATCAATCCCCAGTTCCCCGCAGAACTGCGTGAGCGTTGCTCCCTTATTAACCCCGGGCGGGCAAATTTCCAAATTATTAGTCATTGACGATGTGACAGATATTCCCCCGAAAACAGCTTTGAGCCTTTTTTCACATTCCGCTCTTTCTGTTTCATATTTAAAGAAAACATCAAATAATTCTGTTTTATGCGATTTATCGTCAAAAAGGGCGGCAAGCGACTCTACCGCACACCGACTTTTAAATATTTCGGGTATAAAATTGCTGTCAATATGATAATAATTAACCTGCTCGGAGTTAAGCTTTTTGCTTTCAACCAGCGGTTTTCCGCCCGAGTACACCTCAATAAACGTTTCATATTGAGACAATAAATTAAATATTTTTCTTGCGGTATCAGCAGGAAAATATTCGTATTTAATAATGCCCTTTTCCCTGCTCCATATGCCTGCACCGTCGGAAAAAACAATATATTTTACACCGCCTGCATTGCGCAGCTTTTCAGGGACTTCATACAGTGTTCTTCCCGTCAACAGTATTGTGCCTATCTGTTTTTTTGAAAGCCTTTCAATCGCTTCAAGATTTTCCTTTGATATATTCGTATCGCTTGAAAGCAGCGTACCGTCAAGGTCGGTTGCAATATATTTTACCGTGCTAGTATTGAATTTTATAAACCTTCTTAATTCCGTATTGCTTCGGGCATTTATATCAACCTTTGTTTTAATTGCCATTAAACTTTAACTTCCTGACTTATAAAATCTTACTTTTAAATAATACCATTCAATTGTTAAATTTAAGAGAGCAATTATGTAAAATTCAGGTTATATTTTTAGGTATCAGCTGCTCTTTCTCACAGTTACTATTATTGAAAGTTAAATATATTATCACCTGCATCGGCTGTAATTCCGAAATCGGCGTATTTGAATATCGGGGCGTCCTTATCCGTGTTTATTGCTATTACCGTACCCGGTTGCTTTATTCCCGCAGATTTTACTGTTTTACCCGTAAGCCCCATCTGCAATTCATACGACAGATAATCGCTGTCTACCATTTTTTAACTTTTTCTTTAAATTTATCGAGATTTTTCACTTTTTCGTATTTTCCGTTTTCGGTATCCTTTTTACTTTCAGTAACGACCGAAGGATCCTTAATGAATACAAGCACTGACAACCTCTTTTCTTTTGCATAATTATATTCCTTTTCCGTGTAGCTTAAATTTGTATTTTCGTTGATTAATCCATATCGACCTCTAACAACGAGAAGGTAAAAATCACATTCATCTATCATTTTTGTTATAACTTTCCATTGACTTGCAAGAGCAGCATGAAATTGCTCCATTCCGACAGGAATAAAATTATTCTCTAATGCCACATCTAATTTTGCTTTTCATCTATCAGGTCCTCATAGGTTGAACTTATAAAAATCATAACCAACCGTGAAACTGGTAGTTTGCACAAGGGCTATAATCCCATAATGCCGACCCGCGTCTCAAGGCGCGGGCTTTCTCTTTGTTCAAGCCTTAGAGTCTTTGTCGCTTTGGCTACCACTAAAGGGGTTAGCTGAACGGGTCTGGGTATTCTCTAACGCTTAACTTATCCAACGCAATATTTGCTTTTTCTTGATCTTGGATATACTTCTTTATTATGCTCTCATTTAAGCCTACTGTTGAAACATAATATCATTCTGCCCAAAACTCTCGGTTGCCAAACTTATACTTTAAATTTGCATGTTTATCAAACATCATCAGTGCACTTTTACCTTTCAGATACCCCATAAAAATCGCTATGCTCGTTTTCGGAGGTACGCTCAGCAAAAGAATATACATGATCCGGCATCATATGTCCCTCTATTATCTCTACTCCTTTATATTTGCATAATCTCTTTATTATCTCCTGCAAATCTTTCCGAGTTTGATTATATATTACTTTCCTCCGATATATCGGAACAATTACAATGCGGTACTTGCATAACCATTTTGTATGTGATAAACTATCCGTGTTATTAGCTTTTAAAATTCTACTTTTGTAATTCTCTAAGACTTGAACAACCTTACTGTACTACTTTGGAGAATTTTTTTATAACAACCGACGCGCACCCACATAGCGGGTGGTTCTTTGTTTCGGACTTTCCGTCCTCAATCGTCTATGATCTGGCATTGTCTTAACAAGCAACGAATCTGTCCGTACAGATTCGCTTGTCAGGGAATTCCTTAAGGCCCTATATTATTCCATCATTCTGTCATAGTGGTATTGGTTGTAAGTATTATAAAAACGTCTTTAAACACTTTCTTAAATTTTTTTGAAGAATCATTATCCTCACTAAACTCTAAATCATCTGGAATCGAATGTGAGCCATCATTAGTCCAGCTAAACAACAATCTACAAATGATAATGCATTGATGCCGGCAGTTTCTTCTAAATTCTTTTTCTTCATATTTCTGCCTACAAGAATGTGATAAGAATTTCAAACTTTCGATAAGCACAAAAATGTTATACCTGATTCGGCAGATGAGTATAATTTCCGTTATCGGCAAAAACCGAGCACTATTTCATCGTTAAATCTTGATATTTTGCCGATAATATGCTATACTATCCATGTGTAGAAAGTGAGGGTTCGCTATGAAATATATTTCTGTCGCGGAAGCGGCGAAAAGGTGGGGCGTTTCCGAACGCAGCGTGCGTGGGTACTGTGCCGAAGGAAAAATTAACGGTGCATTCCTGACCGGCAAGACATGGAACATACCCGAAACCACGGAGAAGCCCGACCGCATTAATAAAAAAACCGATGCGCCAAAGACACTTCTTGAGGTGCTGAAAGCCGAGAAAGCGGCAAAGCTGCACGGTGGCATTTATCATAAAATCCAGATTGATTTGACCTATAACTCCAACCACATCGAGGGCAGTTACCTCACACACGATCAGACGCGCTACATCTTCGAGACGAACACCATCGGTGTATCTGACGGGGCGGTCAAAGTAGACGATGTGGTCGAAACTGCCAACCATTTCAAGTGCATTGATATGGTTATCGACAACGCAACTCATGTGCTGAGCGAGGCGTTTATCAAGCAGCTGCACGCCGTTCTGAAAAGCGGAACTTCCGATTCCCGCCTCGATTGGTTTGCCGTCGGGAATTACAAAAGACTGCCCAACGAGGTAGGCGGCATGGATACAACTGCGCCCGAGAATGTCGGTGCTGAGATGAAGAAGCTGCTTGCTGACTACAACGCCATTGAAAACAAAACCTTTGATGATTTGCTTAACTTTCACTACTGCTTTGAGCGCATCCATCCGTTCCAGGATGGCAACGGCAGAGTCGGGCGTCTGCTCCTTTTCAAAGAATGTCTGCGGAACAACATTGTGCCGTTTATCCTCGAAGACGACATCAAGATGTTCTACTACCGCGGCTTGAAGGAATGGCAGAACGAGCGCGGCTACCTGCGTGATACCTGTCTGTCTGCACAGGACAGATTTAAGCAGTATTTGAACTATTTTAGAGTACCGTATGAGCAATAAGCAAATCCGCCCCTGTGCGATACAGAGGCGGATTGCTTTTTTATACAATTATGCAGACCGAAGGGTTATGAGCCCGCGGGCGAATAACTCGAAGGGTGAAGCGGTAGTGAATGACAGTCCTGCGGACTGTCAGAGCCGCTGAACCGACCGCAGCATTTTCTCCGCAGAGAAAATGCAAGACCGCCCTTCAAATCCGAATTTAACAACTAAAAAAAGCAGATGTTACCTTGATTGGTCACATCTGCTTTTTCACTTTATATAGCAAGCTCTTCTTTTATTCTTTTAACTGCCTTTGAGCTTGATTTATAACTTTTCAGCAGCTTCTTATAGTATTTACTTATATCTTCATCCTTTAGGATGTAATATACCTGACTGTTTTCAACCGCGATTAAGCAAAGCTGTTCTATTTGGTCATTAGTCCAAACGCTGAAAGCGGAAAGATTTTTAATGACATCGTGTGTTCTTGCAAAGCTGCCGCTGTTTTCAAGGTCGATTATCAAGTCAATCTTTGAATTTTCTTCTTCGTCATTTTCTTTTTCCGCTTTTTGGTATTCGTTTTTACAGCGGTAATACACAGATTCCAGCGTTTCATTATAAACCGTTCTGTCGATTATGTTTTTCAACAGAATATCAAGCTCCGAACCCTCTGAATAATCAGCCGGAGCAAAGTATTTTACGCGGCTCTCACGCATCATTTTATATACCTTGGCCCTGTCTTTTGTTTCGGAATTATAAACGCCTATCGAAAATCCTCCCGAAGAATTAACCAGCTTCATACAGGGGACATCGGTATCGCTGTCGCCTATGTAGACCATATTTCTGAAAGGAACCCGAACATCCTCGGGAGAAAAATAATCATTTACGCCCGCATCATTTACATCCAAAACGCCCTTTTCAATTCGGAATAAAAACTGCGTCTTGTTTGTATAATTTACAATCTGCGCAGGCCACTTTGCTACGCCTCTTTCGTTGTAATAAAAGGAACAGGCATATATTTTTTCAAAGGACTTTGCAACCGAGGTGCCCTCAATCATCTCCTGTATGCCCGATGATATAATGTAATGCTCGATTATTACGCCCTTTTCCCTTCCGTACGCCCTAATTCTTTCGAACCATTCTTTAACTCCCGGGAAAAGCTTGACCTTTGCACCGTATTCCTTTAATGCTCCCTTATTTAAAACGAGGTTTCCCTCCGCTTCCTTTGTCATCATAAGCATATATGCCGATATTTGATCCATATTATTGGTTTCCGCAAGCTCGTTTGTCTTTTTCCAAAAAGCGTCTACATCATATCCGACAGACTGAATATAGCCCTGTGCCTGCATATCGTCCGGCGACAGTGTTTTATCAAAATCATAGCATATAGCAATAACAGGCATTTCTTCCTTTTTTCTGCGTTCGTATTTTTTTGCCACGATATCACCCTCCGTTCCCATATATTTCATTTGTTGTATTATATCATTTTATTCTGCATTGGGCAAGCTAAATTAATTTGGCTTTTGTTTCTTGCCGTTCCGATAATTAATTTTCAAAATAAGGTTGCGAAGTAAAAGAAAAAAACTTATAATTAAAATAAGATTAAAAATGTAAGGAGTTTTTGAAAATGAACATATTGGAAAAGCTTAGCAGCGCTCCGATGTATCTTATTTGCGGCGGAATTATCGGATTTGTTGCCTTGCTGTGCGTAATATTTATGGTCAGAGCATATAAAGCAGGAAAAGCAATAGGAATGGATACCGCAAAAATGAAACGGGTTATTGTTTCAAGCGCAACCTTTTCCGTATTGCCGAGTATCGGAATTCTGCTTGGCGTAATCGCGCTTTCTGGCAGTCTCGGAATACCGTGGCCGTGGCTTCGGCTTTCGGTTATCGGAGCCTTGCACTATGAAACACAGGTAGCTCAAGCCGCCGCAGAGCAGGTCGGTATGGAAAAGCTTTCGGGCGAGCAGATGACCGCCGCGGGATTTACCACCATTGCGCTTTTAATGAGTGTCTGCATTATGTGGGGAATGATCCTTTCGGTTCTATTCAACCGCAAGTATACAAGTAAGCTCAGTAAAAACGGCGAGAAAAGCGGAGCTATGGGCTTCGGAGATATGGCAATGACCGCTATGTTTATAGGGCTTGTAAGCGCCTATATCGGCAGTTATATCGGTGCCTTTGCTTCCTCGGACGGTATGTTTAACTTCGGCGGCGACCTGACGCCGCTTATTGTTGTCGGGGTATCGGCGCTTACAATGGCATTGTTTGTGTGGCTTGCCAAGAAGCCGAAGCTTGCGTTTGTGGAAAATTTCTCGATAGCGGTCAGTATGCTTGTGGGTATGGCAGCCGCCGTGTTTATCAATTTGGATTAAGGAGTGTATTATTATGGAAAACAAAGAAAATCTGAATTGGGAAAAATATTCCGAAACAACCCATAAAATCGGAAAAATCGCAAGTATAGCGGTCCTTATTATGCTTGTGGGCGCTCCGTTTTTGATTGGTAAGTATTTAGGCGCTTATCCTGACCTTAAGGCTGCCGGAAAAGGCTTTTTCTCGGTTGGCTCGATATGGATGGTAAGCAGTGTTGCCGAATTTCTTATCTATACCCCTATGCTCGGTTCGGGCGGCGGTTATCTTGCGTTTATTACGGGTAATCTTATCAATATGAAAATTCCGTGCGCCGTAAACGCCAGAGATATGGTGGGAGCAAAATCGGGAACCCGTGAAAATGAAATTATCTCAACCCTTTCCATTGCTACCTCGTCCTTGGTAACCATTCTTGTGCTTGCCGTCGGTGTTGCCGCTCTCACTCCCCTGCGCCCGCTTTTGCAGGAGCCTGCCTTACAGCCGGCTTTTGACAATGTTGTCCCTGCCCTGTTTGGCGCTATGGCGTATAAATATTACCGCAAAAATATGAAAATAGCCTTAATTCCGCTTGTGGTAATGAGCCTTTTATTTATGTTCGTTCCGTCGCTTGTAGGATCTACAAGCTTTATGATTATTCCGTCGGGAGCTATCGCAATCGGAATTGCGTACTATTTCTATAAAAGAAACAAAGGAGAAAGCACAAAATGAAAGCTTTACTTTTAATTTTGGCAGGGTTAATAGGACTGGCGGCTTTGCTTTTGCTGATTGCGGTAATACATACCCTGCTTATGCCGTCTAAAGTTTCCTCATATAAACCTAAAGAAGATGAGAGTGAGGCGCTCGAGCTTGCGGAAAAGCTGTCGGAAATGATACAGTCCGATACTACCTCTCATCAGGGTATCTCGGAGGTCGAAAAATTTCGTGAATTTCACAAGGTGCTTGAAAAACTGTTCCCTACGGTACACGAAAAATTGGAACGCACGGATATTGACGGAAATCTGCTTTATTACTGGAAAGGTAAAAGCAGTGAAAAACCGATTTTGCTTATGAGCCATCAGGATGTGGTTCCGGCGGAGGGTGAATGGAAATATCCGCCGTTCTCCGGAAAAATTGCGGAGGGAAAGGTTTGGGGACGCGGCGCCGCAGATACAAAATGCTCGGTTATGGCATTTTTTGAAGCGGCAGAGCGATTGCTAAAGGAGGGCTTTGTTCCGCCGCAGGATGTTTATTTGGCATCCTCCTGCACCGAGGAATGGGCAGGCGACGGCGCGCCTAAGCTTGTAAAGGAATTACAGCGACGCGGTGTAGAGCTTTACCTGCTTTGCGATGAGGGCGGCGGAATTATCGGAGAGCCTATCGGCGGCATACACGGCAACTACGCTATGATAGGTATTTTTGAAAAGGGCAAGGCCGATGTCCGTTTTACCGCAAGAAGCACGGGCGGTCACGCCAGCGCTCCGCCGAAAAACACTCCTATTGCCAGACTTTCAGCCTTTGTAACAAAAACAGAGAAGCACAGTCCCTTTAAGAAAAAGCTATCCCCCGAGGTTGCGTCAATGTTTAAAACGCTTGCGCCGTACGCCCCGTTCGGGCTTAAGCTTTTATTCGGAAACATCTGGCTTTTCCGTCCGCTTTTAAAGGCTGTTCTCCCCGCGGTAAGCGCGCAGGCAGGAGCAATGCTTAGGACAACAATAGCATTTACTATGCAGTCAGGTTCGGACGCCTGCAATGTAATCCCGCAGGAGGCAACGCTCAGCGCCAATATGCGTTTTATTCCGCATCAGGGTGAAAAGGAAAGCCTTGATATAATAAAGCGTCAGGCAGAAAAATTCGACTTGAGTATGGAGGTTCTCCATTCAAACGATTACACGGTACCTGTTGATATTAACGGAAGCGCCTATAAAACGGTAGAGGATGTTATCCGCAAGACCTTTCCCGGACTTGCTACGAGCCCGTATGTTATGACAGGGGCTACCGACGCTCAGTTTTATCAGCCTGTTTGCAAAAGCTGTATCCGATTTGCGCCCGTGATTTACTTGCCCGAACAAATGAAGGGTATGCACGGACTGAACGAAAATATTGAATACAGCTGTCTGCCCGGGGCTGTCCGTTTCTACGAAAACCTTATCCGTGCCGAAAAGTAAAAGCTTATGTTATAAAAAACCGCAAGGCAGCTTATGCTGCTTTGCGGTTTTAATCTTTACTCCTTATGCTCGGCGCTTGCGGTAAACGCTCCGCCGCTGTAATCCACCGTAACCTCGGAATCGGGTTCAATATCATTTTCAATCATTTTACGGGCGATAAGGGTCTCTATATTTGACTGTATAAATCTCTTTATCGGGCGTGCGCCGTAAATCGGGTCAAATGACTGCTCGATTATCTGTTCTATTGCCGCAGGGGTGACCTTTACGCTTATTCTCTGCTCCTTAAGGCGCTCGGAGATCTCGGCTATTTTAAGGTCTACTATTCCCTTGATATTTTCCTTGGTAAGCGGACGGTAGAAGATAATTTCATCCAGTCGGTTTAAGAACTCGGGACGGAAACTGCGCTTTAAAAGCTCACTTACCTTATTTCTTGCATCATTGCTTATTTCGCCCTTTTCGTTTATTCCGTCAAGAATAATATCGGAGCCTAAGTTTGAAGTAAGAATAATAATCGTGTTCTTAAAATCTACGGTTTTGCCGTGACTGTCGGTTATTCTTCCGTCGTCAAGCACCTGAAGCAATACATTGAAGACATCAGGATGCGCCTTTTCTATCTCATCAAACAGTACGACCGAGTAGGGCTTGCGGCGTACCGCCTCGGTGAGCTGACCGCCCTCGTCGTAGCCTACATATCCGGGAGGCGCTCCTATAAGACGGGACACGGAGTATTTCTCCATATACTCGCTCATATCTATTCTGACAAGACTTTTTTCATCATCGAAAAGCGCGGCGGTAAGCGCCTTTGCAAGCTCTGTTTTGCCGACGCCCGTAGGTCCTAAGAAAAGGAATGAGCCGACAGGACGGTTCGGATCCTTAATTCCCGCCCTCGAACGCAGTATCGCGTCGCTTACCTTGTGGACAGCCTCGTCCTGACCTATAACTCTGTTGTGAAGTATGGACTCGAGGTTTAAAAGCTTGCTTCTCTCACTCTCTACAAGCTTTGAAACAGGTATTCCCGTCCAACGGGAAACTATCTTCGCTATTTCCTCGTCTGTAACCCTGTCACGCAAAAGCGTATTGTCAGCGGTGTCGCTTGCCGCCTCTTCCCTTTGCAGTTCCTGCTGTAACTGCGGCAGTTTTCCGTACTGCAATTCCGCGGCTTTTGTAAGGTTGTATTCCTCCTTTGCCTTTTCTATCATGTGGTTTACATTTTCTATCTCGGAACGGATTTTCTGCACCTTTTCTATTCCGTGCTTTTCATTTTCAAGCTTAGCTTTCATTGCGCTGAACTGTTCACGGAGTTTCGCAAGTTCTGCCTTGATTTCATCAAGGTGCGCAAGCGTCAGCTTATCCGTTTCCTTTGAAAGCGCTTCTTCCTCGATTTCAAGCTGCATAATCTTATGCGAAATCTCATCCATCTCGGTCGGCATTGAGTACATTTCCGTCTTTATAAGAGCGCACGCCTCGTCTATAAGGTCTATTGCCTTATCGGGGAGGAAACGGTCCTGTATATAACGGTCGGAAAGGGTTGCGGCGGCTATAATCGCCTTATCCATAATCTTAACGCCGTGGTATACCTCGTACCTTTCCTTAAGACCTCTTAAAATCGCAACGGTATCCTCAACCGTAGGCTCGTTGACCATAACAGGCTGGAAACGGCGTTCAAGCGCCGCGTCCTTTTCTATATACTGACGGTACTCGTTAAGCGTGGTAGCGCCTATACAGTGAAGCTCGCCCCTTGCAAGCAACGGCTTTAAAATATTGCCCGCGTCAAGGGCGCCGTCCGTTTTTCCGGCGCCTACTATTGTATGAAGCTCGTCTATAAACAGTATGATCCTGCCCTCGCTTGACTTTACCTCATTAAGCACCGCCTTAAGCCGTTCCTCAAATTCACCCCTGAATTTCGCGCCGGCAATAAGCGCTCCCAAATCAAGTGAAAATATTGTGTGATTTTTAAGGTTGTCAGGTACATCTCCGCTTACTATACGCAGGGCAAGACCCTCGGCTATTGCGGTTTTACCAACGCCCGGCTCGCCTATAAGGCAGGGGTTGTTCTTCGTTTTTCTTGACAGAATACGGATAACATTTCTTATTTCCTCGTCTCTGCCTATCACGGGGTCAAGCTTGTGTTCACGGGCACGCGCGACAAGGTCGGTGCCGTATTTTTTAAGAACATCATAGGTGTCCTCGGGGTTATCACTTTTAACCTTTTGGTTTCCCCTGATGCTTTTAAGCGCGTCAAGCACCTTAGCCTCGGTAATATTTTGCTCTTTAAACAAGACCTTAAGCGCGTCGGACGGCGACTGTATAAGTCCGAGCAAAATATGCTCGACCGAAATGTAGTCGTCCTGCATCTTTTGAGCCTGTTTTTCGGCATTGCCGAGCGCCTTGTTAAGCTCGGGGGAAATATAAATATTGTTTGGGTCATAACCGCTTCCGCTGATTTTAGGCAGCTTCGAAATTTCTTCCTCGGTTTTAGAAAGCAAAAGCTCCGGCGAAGCGCCTATACTCTTGATTATCTCCCCTGCAAGGCCGTCGGGCTGAGAAAGCAGGGCGGCAAGCAAATGCTCCTCGCCTACGCTGTTATTTCCGTTCTCGCCCGCAAGCGACTGCGCGCTTTTTAAAGCGTCTAACGATTTTTGTGTTAATTTATCTATGTTCATAAGCTCATCTCCTAAATAATCTCGCTGTTTTCATTTATATAGCTTTCGTATTCGGCAAGTATATCCTGCACCGCCGTGTCTCCGCCGTTAAAGTACCTTTTCATTGCCGTATCAAACATCTGAATATAATCGGCAATAAGAAGCGCGGCAGACAGATTGCTTTTGCCCGAGATTTGCGACGGACTTTTTCTGTGCATTATAGGCCGTCTGAAAACTCCGTTTTCGAATGTATCCTTTCCGGTAAAGCCGTATTCATATTCAATTCCCGCCCACAAATTGTAAAATTCAAGCATTTTATCAAGAAGCGCCGAATTTGTTGTCCTTGTGGACACCTTTATAATCCCCTGCTCTTTTGCAGGCTCTCTGTAAAGCTCTATTGTGTACCTTACAGTCGGGTTATACTTATATGAAAGCGCCGTTCTGAGCGACATTACCGACGGGGTCGGCGGTGAAAGCTCACTGAAGGTTTCGCCCGAATACAAATGATGCGCAAGCTCGTCAAAAATACTGCTTATGCGTTTTTCGGGTGTTGTAAGCGAAACATATTCCGCCAATATTTGATTTATCATATTTGAACGGTTAGTGTTTTGTATATATGCCAATCTGTCTATCTTTGCGATAACATCATCGGCAAGCACAACCGAATAAACACTCTTTTTCATATTATGACCTCCTTGTCGCATTAAATATTGTATACCCATTTATATAATTTGTCAAGCATTTTATATAAATTTCTTTACATTTTTATTGTGACAAAATAATAGGACGGCGTTAAAAGGCCGTCCTATCGGTATTTCAGTCAATTAAAACCACAGGCTTTATAAGGCTTTGCGGCTTGTTGTGCATAAGCTCCAGCGCTTCGGGAATTTTATCAAATCCGTTAAAAATATGAGTAACAAGCAAATCGGGATTTATTCTGCCGTATATAACAAGGTCTGCCAATCTTTCTATACGGCGTCTGCCGCCCGGCATAAGTCCGCCGTTTATTTGCTTGTGCGCCATACCGTTCCCCCAGGGAACAAGCGATACGCTTATCGCTCCGCCGTCCCCGAAATAATTTACATTGCCGATTTTACCGCCGGGCTTCAGCATCCGCACCGCCTGCTCAACCGTCTCCGCTCCGCCGCCGGCAATAATCACCTTGTCAACGCCTTTTTCATCGGTTTTTTGCAATATCTGCTCCGCTATATCGCCGTCCTTATAATTAATTATATCGGTAGCGCCGTAATCCCTTGCGGCATTAACGCAAATTTGTCTTGAGCCGACGGCAAATACACGGGCGGCTCCGTGCATAACCGCTCCCGCAACCGACATAAGTCCGACAGGTCCTATGCCGATAACGCAAACCGTATCTCCGAATTTTATATCGCACAGCTCCGCTCCGTGCAGTCCCGTAGGCATCATATCGCAAAGCATTACCGCCGTCTGCGGCTTCATACCGTCGGGCAAACGCGCCATATTAGCGTCCGCCTCGTTTACATTGAACAGCTCCGCAAAAACGCCGTCCTTGCAGTTTGAAAATTTCCAGCCCGCAAGCATACCGCCCGAATGCATAGAATAGCCGTCCTGAGCCTCGGAAGCTCCCCAATCGGGCGTAATCGCAGGTACTATTACCCTATCGCCCGGCTTAAAGCATTTTACAAGGCTGCCCGTTTTATGGACAATACCGACCGCCTCGTGACCGAGCACCATATCGTGTCTGTCTCCGAGCGCTCCCTCGTACACCGTGTGAATATCAGAAGTACAGGGCGAGACCGCTATCGGGCGCACAAGAGCGTCAAGCGGACCGCATTCAGGCTCCGGTTTTTCTATCCAGCCTGTTTTTCCTACCGAAAGCATCGCAAAGCATTTCATAAAAATCACCCTATTACATTATTTATACAAATATCTTTTCCTAATAACGGAGCGTTTATTTAAAAAAGTTGTTGCAAATTTCCTGTATTGTGGTAAAATGTAAGTTAACGGGGGTTTAGCTCAGCTGGTCAGAGTGCCTGCTTCACACGCAGGAGGTCGGCGGTTCGAGCCCGCCAGTCCCCACCAGTCGAGCAATTCGACAAAAAGATCCCGAATACATAGGTGTTCGGGATTTTTCACTTTAAATGAAGATAATTCACGGAGAAGTTTTAAGATGCAGGACAAAAGCTATTTGACGGGACTCACTTCGGACGAGGTAAGGAAAAGAATACAGTCGGGGCTTTCCAACCGTACATCGGTGCAGGCAGGCAAAACCGTAAAGGAGATTGTAATTTCCAATACCTTCACCTATTTCAACTTCATTTTTCTTGTTATAACCGTGCTTTTGTGTATAGTCGGTTCTATAAGAAATCTGACATTCCTGCCTATCGTTATCGGCAATACCCTTGTAGGTATAATTCAGGAAATAAGGGCTAAAAAGACCATTGATAAAATGAATCTTTTAAATGCTCCGCACGCCGTTGCCGTAAGAGACGGGCAAAAAATCAAGCTCCGTTCCGAGGAGCTTGTAAAGGACGACCTTGTAATTTTTTCCGCAGGCGACCAGATATGTGCCGACGCAAGGGTTATAAAAGGCACTCTTATGACAAACGAGGCTCTGCTTACCGGCGAGGAGGACGAGATTTCAAAGGTGCCGGGAGACAGACTCCTTTCGGGCAGCTTTGTTGTTTCGGGTCAGTGCTATGCAAGGCTTGAAAATGTCGGCGACGAATCCTATATATCAAAGCTGACCGCCGAAGCTAAAAGCGTTGATGACAGCGAGCAATCCGAAATGATACGCTCCATAAATAAAATAGTAAAATGGATGGGTATTATTCTTATACCGATAGGCTCAATACTGTTTTATCAAAGCTTTTTTGTAAAGCATAACGCCTTTTCCGACAGTATAGTATCAACCGTTGCGGCGGTTATAGGTATGATACCCGAGGGGCTGTATCTTTTGACAACGGCGGCTCTGGCTTTAGGTACAATAAGGCTGAGCAGGCGCAAGGTTTTGCTTAACGATATGAAAAGCATTGAAGCGTTGGCGCGGGTAAATGTGCTTTGCGTTGATAAAACCGGCACTATAACCGAGCCTAAAATGCAGGTTCACGAATTTATCGACCTTAAAAACGATAACCTGCTTCTCGATATGCCGATTGAAACGATGCTTAAGGCATATGCCGCCGCCTCAAAGGATACCAACGCGACTATGGAGGCTTTAAGGGATTACTGCAAGGGAATAAAAAACGATGTTTCTCTCCCCTCTCCGTTATCGGTAAACCCGTTTTCCTCAGCCGTAAAGTTCGGTTCGGCGGAATTCGAAAACGGAACATGGGTTTTGGGTGCGCCCGAATTTGTGCTTAAAAACGCGCTTAACTCCTTAAAGGAAAGAATAGCCGAATATGCCGAAAAGGGTTACCGCGTTTTGGTTTTTGCTTATCAGGAAGCAAAGCTCCAAGGGAATATGACCGACAGCGATATAACTCCTGCCGCTCTTGTAGTTATATCAAATGCCATAAGAAAAAACGCGAGAGCCACCTTTCAATACTTCAGATCTCAGGGCGTTGCCGTAAAGGTCATATCGGGCGACCATCCCGAAACCGTGTCCGAGATAGCGCGGCTTGCTGGAATTGAAGGCTCCGAAAGCTATATTGACGCGTCGGTTCTTGATACAGACGAAAAGCTTGAAAAAGCAGCGTCATATTACACGGTTTTCGGCAGAGTGACCCCCAAACAAAAGCAAAAGCTTGTTCACGCGCTGCAAAAAAAGGGTAACACCGTAGCGATGACGGGAGACGGCGTAAACGATATACTCGCTATGAAGGACGCCGACTGCGGCATAGCTATGGCGTCAGGCAGTGAGGCGGTATCACAAGCCGCAAAGGTTGTGCTTCTGGACTCCGACTTTGCGCATATGCCAAGCGTTGTTGCGGAGGGCCGCAGGGTTGTAAACAACATTCAGCGCTCCGCAAGTCTTTTCCTTGTAAAGAATATCTTTTCACTGCTTTTGTCGCTTACGGCTTCGGTGCTTATGATTTCGTATCCGCTTGAGCCTGCACACATATCGTTTGTAAGTATGTTCACAATAGGACTGCCCGGATTTTTGCTTGCGCTTGAAAGCAATAAAAGCCGCATAGACGGGCGCTTTTTAAAGGGAGTTTTGAAAAACGCGCTTCCCGCTGCCCTGACCGATACCGTAACGGTAGGCTCGCTCGCGCTTTTCGGCGAGGTATTCGGTATTAACAAGAACGATATTGCCACTGCGTCCACACTTGTGCTTACGGTTGTCGGATTTATGATTTTAAGACATATAAGCCTGCCGCTTAACAAATACCGCTCGCTTGTATTTATTATAAACATCGCAGGTATGCTGCTTTGCTTCCTCTTTGTACCGCAGCTGTTTTCAATAGTCCGTCTGCCCGCAACAATAATGCAGATGGTAATTATCTTCTCATTTGCCGCGGAATCTCTTTTCAGAATTTTCACGGTTGCGGTGGAAAACGGCGACAAAAGATTAAGAAGAGCTTCCGTGAAAAAGCATTCACGCCGCCGTAAAAGACATTAGGACGTATTAAGCAATAAAAAATGAGCAATTATTTAAAATAATTTGGTATGTTTCATATATTTTAAAAAAACGCTTGACAACAGCCTTGCAATATGATAATATAACACCAACCAAACAGGTAGGTAATTGATTTGAAAGGAGAACAGCCGTATGAAAAAGCTTTGCACCATGTCCGGTATTATTATGATGCGTATGCAGATGTGCATGTGCATGCTTTGTGTTGCAAAAATTCCGGCGTGTTCTCATTAAAAGCGATTTTAAATTAAAGTTATTTGCTTTTAACCGGGAATCTCTTGTCGGAGCTTTCCGGTTTCTTTTATATCTACGGAGGTTTTAGTATGAAAAATTTATTTGAAGAGCTTGTGAGAGCCAATTTCCGATTCGGACGAATGTGCCGCTTCTGTAAAATCAATAATTGTATATAAACTTTAAAATATTGAAAGGTTGTTTTTAAAATGAAAAAAATCGTATCACTTTTACTTCTCACAGTATTGGCACTCGGCGTATTTGCCGGCTGCGGCAGCAAGGACGGCGACAGTAAAACCGGAAGCATTACCATTGCTGTACCGAACGACACCACAAACGAAGCCCGTGCGCTTCTTCTTTTAGAGGAAAAGGGTTATATAAAGCTTAAGGACGGCGCTGATATTAAGGCTACCGTAAAAGACATTGCCGAAAATCCCCACAACATAAAGTTTAAAGAGGTTGAGGCGGCTCAGCTTCCGAATGTGCTTAAGGATGTGGATTACGCGGTAATCAACTCGAACTACGCAATCCCCGCAAAGCTCAACCCCGTTGAGGATTCGCTTGCCATTGAAAACTCTTCCTCCGCATACAGCAACATTCTCGCGGTTAAATCCGGCAACGAGAATTCGGACGCTATAAAAGCTCTTACCGCCGCTCTCCAGAGCAAAAAGGTTGCGGACTTCATTTCAGAAAAATACGACGGTGCGGTTGTAAGCGTTGTTGAAAACCCCGGCGACGGCTTTGACTCTTCGGTTGATTATGACGCTCTTAAGGGCAAAAAGATTTCCGTTGCGGCTTCTCCCTCACCCCATGCCGAGATACTTGCGGTAGCAAAGGAAATACTTGCCGAGAAAGACATTACGCTTGACATCAAGGAATTCACCGATTATGTTCAGCCCAACAATGTAGTTGAAAGCGGTGAGATTGACGCCAACTACTTCCAGCACACTCCTTATCTTGACGATTTCAATGCGGAAAACGGCACTCACATCGTAAAGGTTGCCGCTATCCATGTTGAACCGATGGGTCTTTACGGCGGCAAGCAGTCAACACTTGACGCTATTGAAAAGTAATTATATTTACAGAATAACGCTGTCTGCTTTTGCAGTCGGCGTTATTTCCCTGTCAGGAGATAATATATGATTGAAATAAAAAACCTATCCAAAACATTCAGCACTGCCTCCGGCAGTGTTGAGGCGCTTAAAAATATTTCCCTTACCATAAATGACGGAGATATATACGGAATAATCGGTATGAGCGGTGCAGGCAAAAGCACCCTTGTCCGCAGTATCAATATGCTCGAACGCCCGACCGAGGGTAAGATAATCATAGACGGCCGTGATATGGGAAATCTGAGCGAAGCGGAGCTTAGAAAAGAACGCCGCAATATCACAATGATATTTCAGGGTTTTAATCTTCTTATGCAGAGAAACTGCCTTAAAAATGTCTGTTTTCCGTTAGAGCTTGCGGGCGTTAAAAAATCCGAAGCTGAAAAACGCGCCAAAGAGCTTTTGAAACTGGTGGGTCTCGGCGAAAAGCTTAAGGCTTATCCGGCACAACTTTCGGGCGGACAGCAGCAGAGAGTAGCCATTGCACGCGCATTGGCCACTCACCCGAAAATTCTTTTGTGCGATGAGGCGACAAGCGCCCTTGACCCTCAGACAACTCAGTCTATTCTCTCACTTATACGGGATATTCACGACAGGCTCGGTATAACCGTGATAGTAATAACGCACCAAATGAGCGTTGTTGAACAGATATGCACTAAGGTTGCCATACTTGATAACGGCAGTGTAGCGGAGGTAGGAGATGTAAGCGATGTATTCTCCGCTCCCAAATCAAATGCGGCAAGAGCACTTGTTTACCCCGAAGGCTTTGAGCAAACCGCGGTCGCCGATGAAAACGGGCAGGTTATCCGAGTTGTATTCAACGGCGCAAACGCCACAAAAACGCCCCTTATCGCAAAAATGGCTATTGATAAGGGAATAACGGCGAGCATACTTTCGGCGTCCACCAAAAGCATAGGCGATAAAGCGTACGGCAATATGCTTCTCGGTATTCCGGGCGGTAAAGCGCAGCTTGAAAGCGCGCTTGAATATTTAAGAGCCATACCCGATATTTTTGCACAGGAGGTTAACGGAAATGAGTAATTTTTTTGCTTCCGAGGATTTTTTAAACGCGATTGATATACTTAAAACCGAATTTCCTCTTGCTATATGGGAAACGGTTTATGTAACCGTGCTTTCAACCTTTTTCGCAATAATAATCGGTCTTCCGCTCGGTGTATTGTTAGTAGCGGGCGAGGACGGAAAAATAATAAAAATACCTAAAACCGTACTCCATGTACTTAATGTAATTATAAACCTTCTGCGCTCGGTTCCGTTCCTCATCCTTATGATAATGGTGTTTCCGCTCACCCGTCTTATTGTGGGAACGGTTGTCGGAACTCCGGCGACAATAGTTCCGCTTGTTATTGCGGCTTTCCCGTTTGTTGCAAGACTTATCGAGGGCAGCTTAAGGGAAATCAATCCGAATATTATAGAAACGGCGCAGAGTATGGGCGCTTCCCCGTTTCAGATAATAGTTAAGGTAATGCTTCCCGAAAGCGTACCGTCGCTCATTTCAAACGCTACAATAGCAATTACCACCATACTCGGTTATTCTGCCATGAGCGGAATTATAGGCGGCGGCGGACTCGGCAAAATTGCCATAAACTACGGCTATTACAGATATCAGTACCTTGTAATGTTCTTTGCGGTAGTGTTCCTTATACTGCTCGTTCAGATATTCCAGAGCATCGGAACCTATCTTTCCGTAAAGTGCGATAAACGCCTTAGAAACCGTAAATAAGATTAAAAAGCACGCTTGCCGTGCTTTTTTTATTTTACGGACTTGCTTTTTGAAGCTTAAAAAGGTATAATTAACTAAGATAATAACAGGAGGCGCAAAGTTATGCTTGATACGCAAAAATCCTTAAAGCTGAGCCTTGTACTTACGGACATTTTTTTATGCGTTCTTATCATAGTTACCGCACTTCTCCCCTTTGGGGTCTCGTGGTATGTAGAAATAAAGCACCGTTCGCAGACACTTGCGTCCACGATAATGGTAACCTGCTATCCGTGCGCACCGTTTTTGGGATTTGCGCTTTTAAAGCTCAGAAAAATCCTGAAAGCCGTTTTATCTGGCAGCTTCCCGTCCGAACGCGCTTCGCACGATTTCAGGGTGATTTGCTGCTGCTGCCTGATAATAGCGCTCATCACCCTTATAGCAGGCCGCTACTATCTCCCGTTTTACATAGTTTGCGGAACATTTCTTTTTCTTTCCTTACTTATTTACATATTCAACGCAATAACAAAGGAATTAAGCTCACGGTAACCGTGAGCTTTGTTTTTTATATAATAAATACGCGCCCTTTGCAGATAATAAGCGTTGGGTGAATTATATGGTAATACTTTTTTCGGGCAGGAAAAACGCCGCAGAACGGGAGCTTATAGAAATACTTACAGGCTGCGGAGCGGATTATATTTCGGACAGATCCGTAAGCGCGGGCGACGGTATATTTACCATAATCAGCGAATACAAAAAAACCGATTTAAAGCTTAAGGACGGAATAGCGGTGTTTCTGGATGATACGGACAGGTTTTCGGGTCAGAGCTTCCCCGCCGGAATGGTCGGCATATGCGAGGACACAAACAAAACCGCACTGAGCCTTTTTAAGGAAAGCAACATACCCGTAATAAGCTGCGGTATGAATTCGAAAAACACCGTTACCCTTTCAAGCCTTAACAGCTCTTCCCTGCTTGCGGCACTGCAAAGAACGGTTACGGATTGCAGGGGCAATGATATTTTCCCCGGCGAGTTTAAAATAAAGCTTTCCGCCGATTACACGCCGTTTGCTGTGATGGCGGCAACCGCCGTTTTGCTTTTGAACGGAATAACGCCCGAAAGCTTTTAAATTCTTGCGACACCCGATTTTACCGCCGCTTCAGCCACCGCTTTTGCAACCGCGGCGGCTGTTTTTTTATCAAGCGGATTGGGCAGTATAAACTCACTGCAAAGCTTGTCTTCGCTTACCTCATCGGCAAGCGCAAATACCGCCGCCTTATGCATACTTGCGTTAATGTCAGACGCTCTTACATCAAGCGCACCCCTGAATATTCCGGGGAATGCGAGAAGATTATTTATCTGGTTCGGGAAATCGGAACGCCCCGTACCCACAATCGCCGCGCCGCCTGCTTTGGCTTCGTCGGGCAAAATTTCGGGTATAGGATTTGCGAGCGCAAAAACAACGGCGTTACTGTTCATTTCGGCAACCGTTTCCTTTGTGAGCGCATTTGCGACCGAAACGCCTATAAACACATCGGCGCCCTTTATTACCTCTTTAAGCTCTCCCTTTTCATTTTCGGGATTGGTTATTTTCGCAAGCTCCCTGTAGCTTTCGCTCATATTTTCCCTGCCCCTGTACAATGCGCCGTCACGGTTGCAGACAATGATATTACGAACACCCAAATCAAGCAACAGACGGCATATTGCCGCCCCTGCCGCTCCGGCGCCGTTAATAACGCATTTTACGCTTTGAAGCTCCTTGTTTACAAGCTTAAGCGCATTTATAAGCGCCGCCGCAACACAAACGGCAGTGCCGTGCTGGTCGTCGTGAAACACCGGTATATCGCACTTTTCTTTAAGCTTTTTTTCAATTTCAAAGCATCGGGGAGCGGATATATCCTCAAGGTTTATCCCCCCGAAGCTGCCTGATATTCTGTAAACGGTATCGACTATTTCATCGGTATCGTTAGTGTTTATACATATCGGAAAAGCGTCAATATCCGCAAATTCCTTAAAAAGAACACACTTGCCCTCCATAACGGGCATACCGGCAAGTCCTCCGATATTTCCGAGTCCTAAGACCGCCGAGCCGTCCGTTACTACCGCTATAAGATTTGACCTTCTTGTAAGTGCGAAGGATTCGTCGTGATCCGCGGCGATTTTAAGGCACGGCTCCGCCACACCGGGAGTATACGCAAGCGAAAGGTCGTCGGCAGTCTTTATTTTAATTCTGGAACCGACCTCAATTTTGCCCTTCCATTCATAATGCTTTTTAAGCGCTTCTTCTTTTATTTTTGAATACATATTTTCACCCTCTTAAGGTTATTATTCCAAAATACAAGAGCTTTAGCACGATTTTTGTATAATGGAAAAAAATCGGACAAAAATAATACTGATATTGTAATCTTTAATTCGGTGATTGGAGAAAAAAACTTATGGATTCAAAAAAGACAAAAAGGCTTATGATAATTTCGGTGGTTATAACCGCCGCCATAGTAATTATACTTACCGCCGCGGGCTTTGCGGCGTCAAATACCGATTACCGACCTTCATCATGGGTGATCCGCTCCTACAAAAATAATGTGGCGCTTTATCACGGCGATGAACTAAGCGCCGTATACGGTAAAATAAAAATAGACGAGCTGCCGCCCGAGGATGTCCGCTTGCTTGAGTCGGGTATTTCATTTCCCACAAAGGAAGAGGCGGAAAAAGCGCTTGAAGATTATGACGGCTGAAAAAAAGACCTCGGCAGATAAAATCTGCCGAGGTAAGGAAACGGAGTAAACTCAGTGGGTGTAATACAATGTGCCGAAAATTGCAGGTACCAAAGGGACGGATACTGCACACTCGATAAGCCGAGCGCTGTAAATTCCGTTTCGGGTGGTTGCCCTTATTATATTAAAAAATCATTTGATAAGGGCGACTGCCTCGGAAAGCTTCCTTACTCCGATAAGCTTGATGGTATCGGGAGCGGCGGTGATTTGCTTTAGCGAGGATTTAGGCATTATGCATTGCTTAAAGCCCATACGGGCGGCCTCGTTAATACGCGCCTGAACCCTCGGAACGCTTCTGAGCTCCCCCGAAAGTCCTATCTCGCCGAACGCAATTGTGTTTTCGTCAATCGGAATATCCCTCAGTCCCGAAACCAACGCCATCGCAACAGCAAGGTCTGCGGCAGGCTCGTCAAGCCTTATTCCGCCGACAATGTTAAGATACGCGTCAAGGTTTGAAAAATAAAGCCCAAGCCGCTTTTCAAGCACCGCCAAAAGAAGATTAAGACGGTTATAATCAAAGCCGTTGGCGGTACGCCTTGCGTTTCCGAAGCCTGTTGAGGTAACAAGCCCCTGTACCTCCGCCAAAATCGGTCTTGTTCCCTCGATAACGCAGGTAATACATCCGCCCGACACATCGCTCATTCTGCCCGAAAGCATCATAGCCGACGGGTTTTCAACCTCGCTGAGTCCCGTTTCGGTCATTTCAAAAACGCCTATTTCGTTTGTTGAGCCGAAGCGGTTTTTTATTGCCCTTAATATCCTGTAAGACTGGTTTCGCTCGCCCTCAAAATAAAGCACGGTATCAACTATATGCTCCATAACCTTGGGACCCGCTATATCGCCGCCCTTGTTGACATGGCCTACAATAAAAATCGGTATATCAAGGCTTTTTCCGGTTCTTAACAGCAGGTTTGTGGATTCGCGCACCTGAACTATACTGCCGGGTGACGACGCAATATCGCTGTGCTGCATTGTCTGTATGGAATCTATTATAACAAGGTCGGGCTTTACGGAGCTTATGTATTCGCAGACCGTCTGGACATCCGTCTCGGTCATTACCGAAACGCTGTCGCTCTCCACACCTATTCTTTTTGCTCTGAGCTTTATTTGTATAGCCGATTCCTCGCCCGATACATAAAGGATATTAAGCGAGGACTGAAGCGCATTGCAGACCTGTAACAGTATGGTCGATTTTCCTATGCCGGGGTCGCCCGATAATAGCACAACCGAACCCTTTACAATACCGCCGCCGAGCACCCTGTCAAGCTCGCCTATTCCTGTGACGAAGCGGTGTTCGTCGGAAGCGTTTATCTTCGATAACGGCTGTGCGCTGTAAGTATGAATCGGCTTTGCCGAGGCAGAAACCGCTTTCTGCGCAAGCCTTACATCCTCCGTCATTGTATTCCATGCGCCGCAGCCCGCACATTTTCCTATCCATTTCGGACTTTCATAACCGCATTCGCTGCACACGAATACGGTTTTGCTTTTGACCGCCATTTTTATCCTCCGTAATAATTCATTATTCCGCAAAAAATGCTGAACGCTATTTTGTTTTGGTATTCCTCGGTTTTAAGGCGTTTAAGCTCCGCCGTGTTGCTTAAAAATCCGCACTCCACAAGCACCGCCGGTATTGTTGCGTTATAAAGTATATATGTACTGCTTGTGGCAGGCTTGTTGACTCTCTGATTTTCCGGCTGTAACAGCCTTACTATGGATTTTTGAATATCGTCGCCTAATTTTTTAGAATCTTCAATACTCGCGTTGTAAAACACCTGCGAGCCGTTTGCGGCAGATGTTGTAAATTTATTAAGATGAATACTTACAAACACCGCATCGGGGTAATCGTTCATAAGCTTAAGCCTGTTTTTAAGGTCGCTTTTCTTGCGCGTCGCTATTTTGTCTGATTCCACATCATCGGTTGAAACATCGCTTTCCCTTGTCATAATGACCTTAAAGCCGTTTTGTGTCAGCAAATCTCTGAGCCTTACCGCAATTTTAAGGTTTATGGTTTTTTCAACCGTGCCGTCGGGCGCTACCGCTCCCCCGTCAAAGCCGCCGTGGCCCGCGTCTAAAATCAAAACAGGTCTTTTGTCATCCGACATAAAAGCGGAGGTATTGGTATATTTCCTTAAAAAATATGTGCTGAAAAAAGCAAAGCATAAAACAAGCGCCAAAACCGCCGCAATGCGTCCCTTAAACATTCCGAATCACTCCCATACAGTTTAAAATATGTTTTTAAGCTGTATGGTAGAACATTTATAAACAGAGCATATTTATTATAATTCAAATCCGCAATTTTTTCAATATGCCGCAGGCGCTTATATTGCCTTTATTTATATACTCCCTTTCGGCACTGTATACTGTTTAGCTGTGTGTGCTTAATGCCCAAGGTGATATCCATTTCATCGGCGGCATTTTTATAGGCGCTTTTTTGATGATGCACCAAAATATAATCCGCTTCCTTAATTTTCCCCGAAGCCGCACGGCAAAACGCCCTTACCGGCGCGGCAAGAGAAAACACCCATATGGGCGAGCATATCGTTATATGTTCATAGTCAGAAAGCTCGATACCGATAGGCTCTATCGGCATTTCCCACCTGTGCATTCCGAAGCGGCCGCACCACCAAAAGCCGGGGGTTCCCTCTGTCCGCTCGGCGGACTTTATTTCATAAACATCAGCACCTGTGCGGTTTGCTTCCTCATACGCCTTTTTACGCACATATCCCATTCGTGAGAAAAAGACAACCAGCCGTTTCGGGTTTGTGCCGATATTCGGATAGTCGGAAATATGCACGACGAACTCCTCCTGCTTTCCGAAAACCCACGCCGCATATCCTGTTACCGCCTGCAGCAGCCCGAAAATAAAGTACGTCGCAGACATAAAGTTAGGCGGGAACATATAAAACTGTATACATATCCACAGCATAAGCGTTACGCCGAATATTCCGCCGAGTATAACGCCGAGCTTCTTTTTTGCAAACAGCAATACCGCCGCCGTAAGGTTTGTAATTCCGTTTACAATAAACAAAGCAATGCCAGAAAAAACAAAGTCCCGAAAAAGCACATCCGCAAACGGTAAAACCTTAAAATACGGGAGCATTGCGTCCATTCCCATAAGTCCGCCCGTAGGGTCGATCAGCATTGCGGAGGCGCCTGCCGCTGTGCCGATACCGATAAACAGCGTCCAAAATATAAGAAAATTACGGGCAATTTTAAATCTTGAATGTTTTTTCATTCTTTATTCATCCTACCGGCAAGAACTAAAAATTTTTTATCCGACTGTATTCCCTGGGTTACAAACCTGCCGTTCCGAAAAAGAGCGTAGGTAGTTACGGGCGCCGGTACATTTTGTGCCGCTTCCTTGCTTGTAATATGAACCGATTTAAACGGAATACCGTTTTGCTTTGCGGTTTCCTCAACCCTCGGCACCCAGTAGTATGTAAACGGACATTGGTCGGTGTAGTAAAGGACAAAACCCTTTTCTTCTGTTTCGGGGTGCTTTGCGCACTCTTTAAACCTTGGCGGCTGCGCGTTTTTGTCAAGCGGCAGATACATAAGCGTAATTCCCGCATCGGATTTATCCGCAACCGTAAAGCCCTTATAAGCCATAAACTTAGGGTCGGACAGGAATTCTCTTTTCCTGCCCTCGGACGAAAGTATGCAAAGTCCTTTTTTCTTATCGGCTTTCGCGTCCCCTATGCACTCTTCCAGTAAATCGTTTGAATATCCGTGTCCCTTCAAAGAGCCGGATACCCAAAGACAGTTTATAAAAATATATCCGTCGGCAATTATAGGCACCCATGCGTTTTCCGCGGGTATGTACTCAATAAAGCATTTCCCCCGTTCCTCACTGCGGTAAAAAACAAGTCCCTCGTCAAATCTTTCCTTAAGCCATTCCTTTTTTTGCAGACTTTGCTTACCCGACATAGCGCAGCAAATATGCTCTTTGTCAATATTTTCCTTTGTTATTCTGATATAATTCATAAAACCCCTCAAACAGTATTTTATATTACGACCTGAAGCACAAACATACCGTTTTCTGCGGAAAAGCGGCAATTTCCGTTAAGCTTTTCCGCTACATAGCGTATGCTTTGCGTTCCGAAGCCGTGTCCCGCCTCATCGGTCTGCGGCAATCCGTTTTTAAATATAGGCTGCTTTGCAAACCTGTTTTTTATGGATATGAGAAGCTTATTATTTTCATTTGTGTGCATATCCATTATTATTTCCCGCTTGGCAATGTCAAGCGGCAGAACTGCCTGAACGGCGTTTTCAAGTCCGTTAGAGAGAATTGCGGTAAGGTCAACATCCGAAATATCAAGTGTTTCGGGAAGCTCGATATTATACCTGAAGGTAATGCCGTTTTTTTCAATTTCATCCTCGTGCGAGGATAAAATCATATTTACGATTTCATTTTGACTGTATTTTTTGGTGGCGGTCTTATCAGCCACATCAATCAAATCTCTTATATAACCGAGAGCCTTTTCATCCTCGTTATTCTCTATAAACGACGAAATACTGAGCAAAAAATGTCTCATATCGTGTCTTAAAATAGCAACAGAGCGCTGAGAACGGCGTATCGCCTCAATTTCCTTTTTTGTTTGCGAATACTGTATTTTTAACATTCTGCTTTGCTGCTCCGCTTCGGTCTTTTGCTCAAATTCCCTGAAATACAGAAATATAAACAGAATATAAAAAACGCAAAGCATAAAGCCCAGAAACTCGGTCACCGATTCGGGACCCGAATACAGCAGTGTGGTATAAACCCCTGCGACATAATCAAAAACATAATACACAAACGGCATAAGCCCCAGTATTAAAATTGATTTTGTAGGCTTTTTGAGAAGTCCCGCGGTGGCGTCGGAAACATAGACTATGAGAACCGCAAAAACAGCGGTGGTTGTTGCAATTCTTATGACATAATAAGCCCACACCGCATTGGTAAGATTAAGCACGGCAAGCCCCATCCAGTTGCTGAACTGACAGCACAGGTATGCGGTAAGCACCGAAAGCAGCGACAGCGCGAATTTGTACTTATAAAAAACCGACAGAAAAATGACCAGCGGCAAATGGACTATAAAGGGATATATCTGCTCTGTCACGCTTTCCCCGAAAAGAATATAAGAGAGTATGTAAACCACCCCGACAGCAGAGGAAAAGCCCATTAAAACAAATATATTCCTTTTGCTCATTTTAACGCCCAAAAATGCCGCCGATATGTAAACGCCGAAAATCAGTGTGGTTGCGTTATGTATAAAGCTTAATATATTTACTGCCATTTCAATTCTCCCCACAGCCGAACATTGTTAAAAAGTAGGCTTCCTTAAAGGGCTTTGCGTATCCCCTTGCAATCGGTATTTTTCTGCCTGAGCAGGTTATTATCTCCGAGCTGTTAAAGCGGTCGATATTCGGAATATAGACAAGATAGCTTCGGTGGCATTTGAAAAATCCGTTGGCGTCGGTCAGCTTATGCTCGAATGAACGGAGCGGTTCGGCGGTTTCCACCGTTCCGCCGTTCTTTAAAAAGAAAATAACCTTTTTATTCTGCGCCTCAGCATATTCAATATCGTGCAGATAAATTTTCTGAAATCCGAAGGAGGTCTTTAAAATAATGTTTTCCGGCTCCGCGGCATAGGCCGCGGCACATTCGTCAAGCGTCTCCTTTATTTTTTCGTATGAAACGGGTTTAAGAAGATACCCCTGCGCCTTTACCTCGTATGATTCAAGCGCAAACTCGGGCGAGGAGGTAAGAAAGATTATTTTAACCGCAGTGTTTTTCTGTCTTAATTCCCTTGCCGTATCCATACCGCTTAAAAGCGGCATTATTATATCAAGAAAAACTATATCCGGAGCTGCGGCGGAGCCCGAACGGATAAGGTCGTCGCCGTTCGAATATGTATATATATCGGTCGGCGTTTCGGTTTCGTCCGACCATTTTTTTATATATCCGACAGCGCTTTCAAGAAAAATCGGGCTGTCGTCGCACACGGCGATTTTAAGCATACCGCCACCCCCTTATGTATCTTTATTTATTTTACAATATACCTTCGTTTTTTTCAATCATTATAATTGCAACTCACGCCGCAAAAAATACATTTCACGCTTTTTGCGGTTTTGAATATACTGATTATGATAAAATTAAATTAAAATATTTGAGGAGGAGATTTTTTGAAGCTACTTAAAAAAATCAAAAAGGCGGTCATCCTGACCTGTACTGTTTGTCTGGCAGGGCTGCCGCTTACGGTAAGCGCGGCGGGTGCGTCGCTTTCCGCAGGCTCTGTCAATGCGGAAAAGGGCGGAACCGCATCGGTTGCGGTGGCGATAAACGGAAACCCGGGTATCTGGGCGCTTAACTTTTCCGTAAATTACGACCATTCGGCACTGACGCTTAATTCTGTTACAAACGGCGGTGTTTTTTCAGACGGAGACATTACTCCGCCCCCGTCACTAAGCAATTATGTGTTTTCCGCCGATTCGGGTAAATTTGAAAACATTACGGCAAACGGAACGGTAGTAACCCTTAACTTTTCGGTTGCCGCAAACGCGGAAATCAAATCCTACCCGATAACCCTTTCCGTCAACAGCGCTATAAATATAGACGCAGACGATGTGAGCATAAGCGGCGGCAAGGGAGCCGTTAATGTTGTAAAGTGCATACATAATAGGGTGTGGACGGTAACCGCGGCAGCCTCGTGCGAAAAGTCGGGAACCGAGACCCTTACCTGCACAAAGTGCGGCGAAACGTCGGATACAAGAACGGTAAACGCCACAGGCCATAAAAACACCGAAATCAGAAATGCCGCAGACCCCACCAAAAAAGCGGAGGGCTATTCGGGCGACACCTACTGTAAGGATTGCGGCAAGCTTATAGAAAAAGGGCATACGATAGCCGCCCTCAAGGAGGACGCAAAAAAAACCGAAAGCAAGACTTCGTCAACAACAGTCTCAAAAACCGAAAGCATAACCTCTTCGGAGGATGAGGTGTCAAGCGAGGATGTTGTAAGCGAGCCTGACGAAACAACGGAAAGCGGCACCGACAAGCAGGAAAGTCGCCCTGCCGAAAAAAATACCAAGACCAAGAAGGGTTCAGCAGGCAGGACGATTGCAATAGTATCAATAGTGGTGATAGCCTTAGGCGGAGCGGCAGCATTTTTTGTTTACCTTAAAAAGGAGGTCTGAGAATGTTTAAAAAGCTTTTATGCCTTTTTCTCTCGGTTATAACCGTTGCCGCTGTACTGCCGTTTTCGGCAGCCGCAAAATTAAGCGGAAACCTTTACGGCGATATAACCGGGGACGGAAAGGTTGACTTTAAGGATGTACTCATCTTAAAGCGCTATATAGCAAGACACAATCCCAACGGATTTAATCTTGTTACGGCAGATGTAAATTCCGACAGCAAGGCGGATTTCAAGGATCTGCTTATGCTTAAAAAGTTTATGGCAGGCTGGGATATACACTTAGGTCCTGAGCTTTTAACCGTAAGCTTTTATGACGGAGATAATGTTATAGATGTACTTCCCGCGGAAAAAGGCAGTCCGCTCGGCGAGATACCCACGGTACAGAAATCCTCAAAGGATAACGCCGTACTTTTAGGCTATTATACCGACAAGAGCCTGACCGTGCCGTTCTACTCCGACAATCCCGTAACGGAAAACACCGATGTATATGCAAAATACAATGAGATCGGTCCGTCGGAAAATCTTAATCTTACCTCCTTTGCGCAGATGGATAAGTCGTCCGACATATCCTTCGGCATAAAGCAGGTGTCCGGCTCGGTTCTGCCGGCTTCGGCGGCGGCTCTTACGGTAAAGGACGGCTCGGATCCGGTAACACTCAGCATAACCGACGGCGATAATGACGGTATTTATACCGTAAAGGCGCCCGAAGGCTTTAACCCGGGCTGTTCTTACGAGCTTAACCTTGCGGACGGCTGGGTATTTGACGGCAAGGATGAAAGCATCCGTACAGCCGCTTTCTCGATTGCGAAAAAAGAAGCCGAAAAGCTTAAAATGAGCGACGATATAATCTATATCAAGGATACCGACAGTATAGATTATGAAGTAGGCTCAGATAAATACGAGGAGCTTACCTCCGATAATCTTACAGAGAACGGCGGCAAATTCAGCTATCAGGACGCCGCCTCGCTTAAAGCGGGAGATATACTCTGCATTTATGTAGGCAAAAAGCCGACCGAAAGAGACACCAAAAACGGTGATGAAATTCTTGATCCGGCGGTATATGTAAAGGTAAAAACCGTAAACGGAGCAGTTGTAAGCTTTTTACCGCTTTCATCCGAGGATCAGTCAAGGCTTTACGATATTCCCGATAACTTCCCCATAATAGTTTCGGAATTGCCGACAGGCGATACGGAAACCGTAAATCTTTCAGACCTTGACAGAGAAATGTACCGCAAAATGATGGGCGACACGGACGGAACATATGAAAAGGCTGTAAAGAAGCTGGGCGTGGGAGATTTTGTTACCCTTTATGTATCCGAAGCCTCGATTAAGTCGCAGGATGACCTTTATTACGGACAGATAACCGACTTTGACGGTGCGACCGGAAAAATAAGCTGCAAAAAAACCACTGCCGAGGCGATAAAAGAAAGCATTGACCTTTACAGCAAGGCAAAAATATCCGGCGACGACCTTGTTACCGAGGAAGAAAAGCAACAGCTTGAAACCCATTTGCTCGCTCAGGTCAAGGAAAGCGGTTTTGCGGATAATGCGGTAGCCCTCCTTACCGACGCGGTCACAAAAACCGATAATTTCAGAAACAACGCCGCAGTAAAGAGCTATATGCTTTCCGGCACAGGCACGGCGCCGCTTAAGACGGAAAAAGCTGGCTCCTTTAATCTCGGGTACGGCTTTGAAATTGCGGACGGCGTAAAGCTTACCGCCGAGCTTATAACAAACGGCGATCAGCTTCACTACGGCGACGGTGTTCAGCTTGCAATAGGCATCAATGCAGACCTTGAATCCGAAACGGAGAGCGGCGACAAAATAACAATCAAGCTTTCCGCCACATTTGCGGAGGAGGTAACAATAAATCCGACCGTAAGCGGCAGTATTGTCACAAAGGATATACTGTTTATTCCCGTGCCGATAGGCGTTCAGGTGGGCGCGTCGGTCGATATTAAAAACTATACCGCGTTCTCCTTTAACGCAGAGGTATTTACCGTTGCCGCTAAGGATGAAAGCGTTTGGAACAAAATCAAAAGCATTTGCAATGACCCGACAGAGGTATTGGGAATCGATAAAATGCCCGAAAAATATAAGAAAAAGCTCAAATCCGTAGGAGATGTTATGGGCAAGATCGAAGAGCTTAAGGGCAAAATCGATAAGGCTAACGAAACAGCCGAAAAAATCAAAGGCTATAAAAAGGATTTAGAAGATCTGTGGGGCGTTATTGAGGAGACGGGACTTACAGATAAGGAAGAATGGGAAAATATGGGCAAAACGCTCGGCAAAACGAGCATTGCCGCGGATTTGCTTGATATTATGAGTCTTACAACGGACACCCAGCTTTCCACCGAATATATTGATTCTATGCAGGCTCTTATGGATAAGTACAGCGAAATGCTTGTAAAAGAGACCGATTGGATAGAGCTTGTAAATAAGCAGATTTTTGATGTAAATGTGTGCGTAATGGGCGTATGCATAGGCGTTGAGGCAAATTTTGTTGTCCGCAGTGATATGAGCATAGCAATAGGCTCAAACCTTGAATACGAGGTAGGAAAACGGTACAATTTTTGGTTTAAGATAGGACTGTTTAAGCCCTCCGCGGGAAGCTCCTCTATGGACCTTTTAGACGAGCACTTCGCATTCCAGTTCTATGTAATGGGTAAGCTCGGCGTCAAGGCGGGCGTCAGAGCAAAGGTATATGTGGGACTGGGCTCCGGTAAATTTGCCTCGGTCGGCATCGCTGTTGAGCTCGGACCCTATGTAAAGCTTTACGGATTCTTTGTTTACGAGCATACAAAATACCGCCCCGCAAATACACAGGAATGGCAATCTGATGAACGCATAGCAGGCGCGCTGTATCTTGAATTCGGACTTTACTTTGTAATGAGCTTTGAGGCAAACGCCATAGGCGATTTGTTTGAATACAGCTGTGATTTTATAGACACGGAAATCCCCCTGCTTAACGCGGGTAACGCAAGATATTATTACAGCACGGCTTACGAAGCGCAGGACGGCGAAAAGGTTATAATTCGCGACAGGGACGGCAACAGTCTTAACGGCATCACAGCCGATATGCCGAAGGCCGCGCTTGCCCTTTCGTATGTAGACCTTGAAACCGGCGTTCAGGGAAGCGAACCCCTTGCGTGCGACCGTTACAGCTACACCGTATCCAACCCGAATTTCTCGGTTGATCCCGTAACGGGCGAAATTACCGTAACAGTACCCGAAAACACCCGATATATGGAGTGCGACCTTACAGTCACCTATAAGTACGGCAAAATGGCATTTTCAAAGTATGATATGACGGTAACGGTTCCGATTGTCTGGACCGACCTTTCCGACGCGGAGCTTAAGGAGTATTACACCGCCTCTGTAAGAGTGGGCAACGACAAGGACGGCTATCAGACCGTATGGAGCACCCGTATGCTTAAAAATCAGGAGTTTGATTTGCCGGATGATGAGGAAATTAAGGATCTGATAGGCTGGAGCGACGCCAAGTATTCGGGCGGCACGGGCTATAAGGTTCAAAACACAAAGGGTCTTACGCTTATTGAGGACACCGTATACGATTATAATGTTGAATACAGAAAATACTCCGTTACCGTAAACGGCATTGAAAAAGCTGACGGTTCAACCGAAAGCCGCACCTTCTATGCTAAATACGGCGAAGCGTTCGATTTTTCGGAGCTTGAAAACACAGGAACCGAAAGCGGCGGCAAATACACTAAATTCGCGGGAGTAAAAACCGACGCCGTTATAAGTGCGGGCGGCAAGGAAGAGACTGTCGACCTTACGCAGAAAATAAGCGGAAAAACCGCGGCGGCGCTCTATAAGGGCATTAAAGCCGAAGCGGAATATGTTGACAACAGCGTAACGGTAACCTTTGCGTTTACAGGAATAGACAATCAAAAGGATGTTGTAATGACTATCAAGAAGGGCGAGTATCCCTCCCTTTCCGAGGTTGAGGAAATCGTATCCTACAACGGTCTTGCAATAAAGGATATTACTCCGCTTGTATCCCCCGTAAATTACCCGACGGTTTATCAGGTGATCTGCGGCGAGATAATAGGACCGGAGGCAACCGTTAAGCTTAACGAAAACGGCGGCAGCGATGTTGCCGATATTACAAAGGTTGTCGGAAGTCTTATCGGCGTTCTCCCCGTACCCGAAAAAGAGGGATATTCATTTGCGGGATGGTACACCGACAACGGAACCTTTGAAAAATCGTTTAACGAGCGCAAAATGCCTGCGGGCGGCGCAGAGCTGTTTGCCAAATGGACGGCAAACGATTACACCGTCACCTTTGATGTAAACGGCGGAAATGAGCTTGAGGAAAGTGCGAAAATAAAGTCCGTTACCTATAACACGAATTACGGCGAGCTTCCCACGGCTCAAAAAAGCGGATACGGCTTTATCGGCTGGTTCACACAGCCGGAGGGCGGAACTCAGATAACGGAAAAAACACTGTACGACACCGCCTCCTCCGTAACGCTTTACGCTCATTGGAAAGAGCTTAAAGTAATCCCCCGCAGTGTGTTTGATTTCGGCGCAACCGAAACCGCAACCTACGAAAAGGGTAAGGAAAGAAAGGCTCTGTATACCTTTAATTCAAACGGCGAACCATTTACAGAGGATAGTTTTACCTTCAAATATATGCGTCAGGGCAATACCGACTATGAAAACGGACTGCCCGTAAACGCCGGAACCTACAATATTACGGTTATGCGCGCGGCGGACAATGATTACGCTAAATTTGAGCAGACCTACACGGCGGTACTTGAGATTAAAAAAGCGGTAAGAACGCTTAAATCGACTAAGCCGACAGGCGCGGGCTTTACCTATTTCAGTCTGCCGGGCGGAGACGCAATTTACGATTTGTCCGAGGACGCTGATATGTCCTACAATGTTTGGGATAATGACCGCAGTGAAAGCTCGGCAAGCCTTAAAAATCCGGGCGAGAGAATAAAAGGACTTTATCCCCAGACCAGCTATACCGTTAAGCTTTCAATTACGGGCGACCCGAACTACGATGATGTCAAGGACTTTGAATACTTTACGGCAACAACCAAGTCGGTGCCGACGGAAAGCTGGTACAATTATGCCGATACCTCTTGGTATAATGATACCGACACCGAATTTACACTTTCTACCGTTGAACAGCTTGAGGGCTTGAGCCTTCTTATATGGAACGGCAATACCTTCTTCGGCAAAACAATAAGGCTTGCGGCGGATGTTGACGCATCGGCGCATATATGGGAGCCGATTGGAAAGGACACTACGACAGGAGTTAAATTCTGCGGAATTTTCGACGGACAGAACCATAAAATAACCGGAGCCCGAAGGCTATTTCTATGCAAGTATTTTCGGTGCGGTCGGCGACTTTAGAACCAATACCGAAAGTCAGCCGAGCGGAGTAAAAAATCTGCTTGTTGACGACTCCTATTTCGCGGGCAAGTCGGGTATAGGCGGAGTTGTCGGTCTGCTGTTTGACTACTACGGCTTTGTCGATAATTGTGTAAGCTACGCTACCGTAAGAGGATATATTGCGGTAGGCGGCGGAAGTGAGTCTATCGGCGGTATAGTAGGGCGTTCAATCGGTAAAGAAGGCCGTTACTCAATTACAAACTGCACCTTCTACGGTACAATAAGAGCCGAATCGATGAATGTCGGAGGTATATTGGGAAATGCAGATGTGGGAGCTTCCGTTGCAAACTGTATTAACTACGGCGATGTTATAGCACGCGGCTCGGCAGTCGGCGGAATAATCGGCTTTATTAATTGGGAAGGCTTAGGCGCATTTAACTGCGTTAACGTAGGTAAGGTTTATTGCAGAAACGGTTCGACTTTGGGTGCGATAGTCGGTCAGTCATTTAATAAGAATTCAATAGCGGACAGATGCTATTATATTCCCGGCAGCGCCACCGGCAGTAAATACACCGGAAACGCCGTGGGTGATTATGAAAGCCCATTTGAAGACAGTATGACCGGAATTAACTGTGCGTATATCGACCCTTCAACCGGAAGACCCAACAGAATTTGCGAAGCCGGAACAAACGGTATGAGCCTTGTTGATACCCTCAACAGGTGGTCGTTACGGGTTTTAGGCAAAGCGGTTTGGGAGCTTAAGGAAGGAAACGAATATCCCACTATCATAGGAATACCCACAAAATAACAATCTGAAGAATACAAAAAGCGACCGTTAAATCCAATCGGATTTAACGGTCGCTTTATTTAATTTTTGTTATATAATGTCGTACACCTCAACCGCACCGCTTTTGAAATAGAGCGACGGGGTTACAAGCAAGGAATATCCCCTGCCGAAATCGCTTGTCCATTCAACGGGACTTCTTCTCGGAATTCCGGCGGCGGCAAGCAGCATCATTATGGCTCCGCCGTGCATTATAACAGCCGCATTTGTAATTCCGCTGTTTACCATATCAACCGCTATTTTATTAAAGCCTACGCACACACGCTTTATAAATTCGGAGTTTTCCTCTCCGTCCCTCGGCGCCGCAAGCTTGCCAGAGGTCCACGGGATAAAATCAGGGTCGCTTTCAAGCTCCTCTGCTGTCTTGCCCTCAAAGCTTCCGAAATCGTATTCCTTAAGCTCCTCTATCGGAATTATGTTCATATCGGGGTACAAAACCGCTCCCGTTTGTCTGCACCTTAGCAGCGGGCTTGAATACAGCCTTTGTATTTCGGGGTAGTCTATATCGTCCTTTAAAAGCCTTAGCTCGCTAAGCCCCTCGGGCGATAACGGAATATCCGTCCTGCATCCTATATATTCGCCCTTATAATTAGCGTCCGTTGCGCCGTGTCTTATCAAATGTATTTTAAGCGTATTCATTCCATATTCTCCAAAAGCTCTGTAATTATACTGTTTGAAACCGCCATACCCTTGTCCGTAAGCGATATTGCGCTTTTTGTAATCCTGCAAAGTCCGATTTTTTCAAGCGGCTTTGCGGCATTTATTATTTTTTCGGGAAGCTCTTTTCCGAAGCGCCTGCGGTAGCCGTCAAATTCAAGCCCCGTGCCCAGTCTTAAGCTAAGCATAATGTATTCCTCGGGGTCTCCCCCGTCTCCGTCAGGCACAGGCTCTGCGCCTCTTAAAAATCCGTGCAGATCATCGGGATAATAAAAGCGTTTCCCGTTTAAAAAGGAGTGTGCCGACGGCCCTATACCTAAATATTCAAAACAGCCCCAATACTTTAAATTGTGGCGGCTTTCCGCTCCGTCAAGGCAGAAATTCGATATTTCGTAGTGATTAAAGCCCCTGTCCTCAAGCGTGCGGCAAAGGTACAGATACTGATCCGCCGCGCTGTCGTCATCCGGCATATCAAGCTGTGAAGCCCTTTTGTAAAACAGCGTGTTTTCCTCTGTTTTTAAAATATACGCCGAGATATGCTGCGGCTCCAATCCGCACACAAAATCAATATCGTCTTTTAAGCTTTCCGTATCGGACCCGGGCAGAGCTATCATTATATCGGCTGAAATATTTTTAAAGCCGAGTTTTCGGGCGTTTTCCACCGTGCGGCGTGTGTCCGCCGCCGTATGCGTTCTGCCAAGCAATGAAAGCATTTTATCCGAGCCGCTCTGCGCACCGACGGAAAGCCTGTTAATTCCGGCTTCCGCCGCCGCCGTGAGTATTCTTTCCGACGCTCCGTCGGGATTTATTTCGAGGGTTATTTCGGCGTCTCTGTCTACCGAAAAGCTTTCCCTTACCGCCTGCATAACGGGTATTAATCTCTCGTACATAAGCGACGGCGTTCCCCCGCCGAAATAAACAGTATTAACGGGGCGGCTTATTTTGCCGCCCCGTTCCTTTATAACGGTAATCAGCCGTTTTGTATATTCGTCCTTCAGCTCTTCACTGTCAAATGAAGAATAAAAGCTGCAATAAGCGCATCTTTTTTTGCAAAACGGTATGTGCAGATAAAGACCGATAGGCTCCTTATCAGTCAAGTATTTCACCTATGCAGCTGCCGGGTACCGCTGCGGCGTTAGCTTCATCTGTATCAATATGCATAGCAAGCTTATACTTATCGCTTACTCTTGCGACAACATCGTCGAAAACAAGCGCTCTGCCCTCTGTCGGGATTTTAACGCTTACTATCTGCTTATCCTTTATGCCGAATTTTTCCGCGTCCTCGGGAGTCATATGTATGTGGCGCTTTGCGGCAATAACGCCCTCGGTAAGTTCAATTTCACCTGCGGGTCCCACAAGCTTACATACGCCGCTGCCCTTAACATCGCCCGACTCTCTTATAGGAGCGGTAACGCCGATCGCGCGCGCATCCGTAAGGGAAAGCTCCACCTGATTTTCGGGACGGGTGGGTCCTAAAATTGATGCCTTTAGCTGTGATTTGGGTCCTACAACCGTAACCTTTTCCTCACAGGCAAACTGACCCGGCTGGGAAAGATTTTTTTTCGGGGTAAGCTTATGACCCTTACCGAAAAGTATTTCAAGCGCCTCGTCCGTAACATGCACATGGCGTGCGGATATTTCAACCAAAACTTCTTTTGCCATAACTAAAACTCCTTTTTGTTTTATACCCTTTAATTTTAACATATTTCAGCCACTTTTCAAGGGGTAAAAACAAATTTTAAGCTTTGACAGAGAAAAAAAGCAGATTTTAAGGCAAAACGCTGTTTTTACAAGAGCCGACGCAAAGTAAAGACAGTAAACAAGTCCGTCCATTCTTGTAAACAGCGGACCGACCGTAACGGTGCTTACGGCAGACGCAAGCGGAAATTCACACCGAGCCGAAAGCTGAGGCCCGAAAAGAAAAATACAGTCCGCAAAGCACAGCGCCAAAAGGGCAAGTCCTGCCGCCGTACCCGAAAAAGCGTATTTTTTGCCCTTTCTCCGTACAAAATATTCCGCCGCAAACGGAACAAGCAAAAACGGCATAGATACCCGAAGCAGCATAGGCGCCGTTTCCCTTAAAACGGTTTTAAGACCCGGAAAACGGTTCAAATGAAACCACTGAACGCTGAAATCCTTTACGGACAAAAGGAAAAACAGAATAATACCCGCAGCCGAAAAAATGAAAAAGATTACAGAAAGCTTTAACAGCACGCTGTTTTTTCTGAGCGTCAGGTAGGCGGTAACGGCAATAAAAATCACCGCAATAAAAAATCTCGGCGTATCGGGGAGCAATATCCTATCCACAAAAACCAAAAATTCCTTAAACGAGGCTCCGGCGCCGTAAAGCGAATAGACCGACGCCGCCGAAAAGAGAAGCGCCGAATACGGCTTAAAGGAAAGCGCGGACTGCGCCCTTAACAAAAAGAAAGAAATTCCCAAAAACACAAACGACGCCGCAAGCGCCGCGGCAAACCCCAAAAACGAGTATTTACCCGAATCGGAATAAGGAAGTCCTATTACCGATTCACCGAGCGCAAAAAGCGCGGCAAGGCAAAAAAAGTGTCTGCCGTAATCGGCTTTTTCCATTGCAATCATCTCCGTTCAGCTTTTACATTCCGCAACAAAATCGGCAGAACCGAAAAATTCATCGTATCCCGATTGGTATTTATCCTCAAACTCACTGTATTTAACGCTTAAAATATCATAAAACCCGAAGGCGTCCTTTCCCGTTTCGCTTTTAAGCCGTTCATAAAGCGATTCGAGATTTTTTTCAAGTCTTTCGCACGCCGTACCGTCAAAGCCGTCGCCCGAAAGCCTGAGCCTTAAAACTATTTTATTCTCATTTCCGTCGGAATAAAGATAGTCAACCTTCCGCGACCTCAAATGATATTCCTCCGCCCCGAAGCGCAGCGTTCCTTTTTTAAATTCTCCCGTAATAACCGCGTAACAGCCCGAGTCCTCATTGTTTAAATTGGCTATAAGCCTGTCCTCTCTGAACACGGAAAGTCCGTCTACCGACGCGCCCGATGGGGAAATGACAAAATGAGGGAGCGTAAAGGTCTTTTTGCCCGATTCACGGGCGGCCTCAACCTCAAAATAACGGCTGTTATACGAAAGCCCCGTGCGCTCGCTCTGTTGCTCTATCATTCCCATAATATCGTACCCCTTTGCCGCTGAGGAACGGGATTTTTCCGATAAAAGCTCATACGGGTCCTCGACCGAAATCATATAGGCGGACATTGTTATGCGGTTTTCGTTAAAGCAATAATCGCATATTTCTGAAAACCAATACGGAGTCATTTTTTCACCTACCGCTATTACGGCGCAATGATTTAAAAGCATCGGCTTTTCAAGCGACGAGCCTATTTTGTCAAGCGCACCCGATACGGACTGAGCGGCAGCTGAAAACACCTTTGTTTCCGGCGAGGCTTCGGGATCCTCGGAGTTTACGATTATAATTTCGGCAAAAACATTTATAAGAGCGCCTTCGGTGCTGAAGCCGAGCGACGAAACCATATACCTGCGGTCGCTTTTGGCGTTTTCTCCGCTGCACCCGCAAAGAACCGCCGAAAGAAGGGCGGCAAGAATTAAACAGACTGTTTTTTTCATTTCCGCACCGTCTCTTTCATTCTCACCCTGTTGCGGTTGAAAAGCGGTCGTTTTATCATTTTACTCCACGGCGCTCTCAAAACCGTGTCCTTAAGGCTCTGAAAATCCGCGCGTGACAGCGATACCGTATAGCTTACCCCAAAGGAGGTAAGGTCGAATATTCTTATAAGCATTACCGTAATACCGGCGATATACCCGTAAAGACCGAAAAGCGCGCCCAAAATCACCAATATAAGCCGCATATAAAATACCGCCGCCTTTAGTCTCGGTATCATAAGTCCGGCTATACCCGAAAGCGCCACAACTATAAGCATCGGCGCGCTTATTATCCTCGCCTCAACCGCTGCCTGACCCACAACAAGTCCGCCGACAATACTTAAAGCGTGACCGAGGCTCTGAGCCGTTCTTATTCCCGTTTCTTTAAGAATTTCAAATACAAATATAAGAAGAATACACTCCGCCACCGCGGGAAAGGGAACTCCGCCCCTTAGCTGTGTTACGGAAAGCGCAAGCGAGGTCGGCAAAAGCTCTTTGTGAAACGCCGTAGCCGCAACAAACACAGAGGGTATGCTGATTGACAGAAAAAAGCAAATAAATCTGAGCAGTCTGCCAACGGAGGAAACCGTGTAATTAAGGTAATAATCCTCGTCCGATTGGAAGTTCTCCGAAAAAAGGTACGGTACCGTTGCGGCAACGGGAGTTCCGTCCACAATTAAGGCTACCCGTCCCTCAAGTAAGCTTGCCGCAACCACATCGGGTCTTTCCGTTGTGCCCGAGGTTTTAAAAAGCGAACCCCTGCTGTCTCTTATCTGCTCTATGATATAATTCGTGTCAAGCACGCCGTCTATATCTATTTCGGCTATTCTTTTTTTAAGCTCGCCGAGCATTTTTTTGTTTACAAGCGTATCAAGATAGCAGAAAAACACTATCGTCTCACTGCGTTTTCCTACCCTTACCATTTCGGTGCAAAAATCAGGGGTCAGAAGCTTTCGCCTTATAAGCGCAAGATTAGGCAGCGCCGCTTCGTTGAAGCCCTCTCTCGGACCCTCAAGTATCCTCTCGTTTTCAGGCTCGCTTATGCTTCTGGTTTTCCAGCCCTTTGTATTTATTGTTACGGCGTCCGTACAGCCGTCTATTATTAAAAGCGTGTCGCCGTACATTACCGCTCTCAGCATATCAGCGACATTGTCCGTGGTCTTATTCTCGCTTGCGAAAAGCACCTGCTCGCATATATAATCGGCAAACGGAATATCGGTGCGCTCGCTGTTTACAAGCAAGAGCGGTCTTACAACCGACTCGTTAAGCATTTCGGAATTTACCATTCCGTCCATATAAAAAAGGGCGCAGTCATACTCGTACATACTGCGTACCCTTATTTGTTTCATTCTTAAAACCGCATCTTTTTTGAATATTTCCTTAAAAAGCGCAATATCCTCCTTAAGATTACCGGATATTTTTAAAAGCTCATAATCTGAAGTCAGTCCGGACATACTATCACCCGGTTTAATTATTTCCTAAAGCTTTTAAAAAATTCATCCTTTAAGCGCATTATATTCTTCGGCTATGGTATTCCATGTATTTACTCCCACAAGTCCGCTTTGCGGCAGGCCGAAAAGACGCTGGAATGTATAGACCGCGTCTCTTGTCTGCGTTCCGAAATATCCCGTAACCGGAATTTCGGGAATTTCAGGGTAAACGCTGCCGATAAACGACAAATAGGTTTGCAGATCTCTTACGCTGTCGCTCCTCATTCCCTCGCTTAACACATAACCGGGGTATATTTTTGCCCGTTCTCCCTCATATCCCTCGGGGAATGATTCTACCGCCAAGCGGTATTCACGGTTTAGAATATTCCAAAGCGCATTGTCGGCAACCCCTGTTACGGGCAGTCCGTAATACTCCTGAAACTGCTCCACCGCCCTTACCGTGGGTTCGTCGAAAATGCCCGTGACCTGCACCATATCAAGCTGCGGATTGGCATACGCTATCGTATCAAGATAATACTGAAGCGCCCTTACATAAAGTCCCTGCATACCGGCGGACAGCTCAAATGTATAAGGAAGGCTCGCCTCTTCCTCCGTAACACCCTCCGCCGAAAGCTCCGCAAGCCTTTTGACCCCGTTATAATAACGCCTTATTCTGTACCATGTGGCTTTATCGACGGTGCCGCTCCGAGGCAGCTCGAATATTCCCTGAAACGCCCTTACCGCATTTTCGGTATCAAGACCGAAGAGTCCGTTTTCAACGCGTATCTTTGGTATGGCAGGGTAATTGTCGGATATTCGGTTAAGCTCCGTCTGTATTATTTTTACGCTGTTTGAGTCGTCGCCGAGTCTCAGCGGCTCGCCTGGGTACGATTCCCCCACGCTTGCCACGGGCGTATCGGTAAGTATGGAAATATCCTCGCCGTAAAATCTTTGCAAGATTTCATAAGGCGTAAGCCCCTGTTCGGCAAGCGATACGGTCCCCCACTGGGAAAGACCCTGACAGGTAGAGGTCGTTCCGTTGCAGAACTGGGTAAAAAGCGGCTGTATACTGCCGTTTCTGACAACATATTCATCAAATATATCATTCACAATATCATTTATATTTTCAAAAATTTCTCGGTCCGGAACAAACGCCTGATCGTACTGCGTCGAATTGGTAATATCGAAATCGTAGCCGCGGGACGGATACCACTCGGTATAAATTCGGTTAAGCGCAAAGGTTATTATAGCGTAAATATTGGCACGGAGCGCATTTTCGGGCCATGTAGGGTATATTTCGCTTGACGCGACATTTTTAATGTAATCAACAAACGGTACGGTTACGGTCTCGGCATTAGATGACGGCGGACCCAAATGCACCCTTATGTTTTCGGGAATAACAGGCTGTATTAAAGCAGGCATACTCTTTCCCTCCTTAGAGTGGCAGGCTTCTAAAGCTCATAAGATGAAAATTCATTAAAGGTTATAGGCGCTGTTCTGCCGCCGGCAACGCTTATAGGCGTAAGGTCCGAGCGCTGAACGGAGGTAACGCCCCTGAAAACAGGTATATTAAGGTGTATATTTTCAAGAAAACCGTCGGCTTTTATTCTCATATTGTAAAGCGCGTAAGGAACCGCTGCCGAGCCTGACTGCTGTGAAAGACTGCGCGGCGGAGCGGCCAGCTCGAATTTCTCGGTTTTTCCGCTCTCGTCCGTAACGGCAGTTCCCACTATCCGCATATTTTCGGGCGACCCCGTAAAAACCGTAACCTCGGCATTTTTAACGGGATATATCCTGTCGGTATAGGTCACCATAGCGATAAGTCTTCCGTTTTCATCCGAGGCGTCGTCCGGTATATCCGGCTTACCCTCTTCATAATAGCCCTGCTGCGGAGTATTTACAGCGGCAGTCTTTACAGCCGCTCTTTTATTAAGCATAAGCATTTCGTTTTTGTACTTTTCAATAAGCGATTTATCCATTTTACCGCCTCCCACAAAATATTTTATGCCCGTTTTAATAAAGAGGTTAAAAAGTTGTTGCAAACAGCACTTAGGTGATATATAATTTTAAAAAAGACAAGGAGAGATTTTTATGGTGACTATTAAAAATGATGTTATAACCGCCGAGATTAACACCCTCGGAGCCGAGCTTAACAGCATAAAGGTAAACGGCGAGGACAGACTTTGGAGCGGCGACCCTGCCTTTTGGACGGGAAAGGCTCCCGTTCTCTTCCCCATATGCGGCGGGCTTAAGGACGATAAATTCACATATAACGGTAAGGAATATACCCTTAATAAGCACGGCTTTGCAAAATTCAAGGAATTTGAGGTAGAAAAGACCACGGAAAATTCCGCCGTATTTCTGCTTAAAAGCGATGACGAAACCCTTAAATCATATCCTTGGAGCTTCGAGCTTCGCATAAAATACGCGCTTTGCGGCTCCGCAGTTAAAATTACATACTCCGTAAGGAACACCTCGGACGATACTATGTATATGTCCATCGGCTCGCACGAAGCCTATGCCTGCCCTGAGGGTATAGAGGATTATGATGTAATATTCGAAAAGAAGGAAACCCTTTTTGCGCAGGACCTTGACGGCAATCTTACCGCCCACAGCAGAACCCCCGTTATCAAGGACACTGATACTCTGCCGCTTTATTATAAATACTTTGCGGTGGACGCGCTTGTTTTCAAGGATCTCAAATCACGCTCGGCGACGCTCAGAAACCGTAAAACCGGAAAGTCGGTTACCGTTTCGTTCCCCGACTGCGATTATTTCCTTCTTTGGACAAAGCCGGGTGCCGGCTATATTTGTATGGAGCCTTGGTGCGGTATTCAGCCCATGGTGGACTGCACATATGACATAACAGAAAAAGAGGGAATTAACAAGGTTGCCGCAAAAGACACCTTTGAAGTTTCTCATACTATCTGTTTTTAAGCTTAAATCTGTCACACTCACCAAAAACCGACTGCAAAAGGCAGTCGGTTTTATTAGAGATACAATATATCGATAAATACATTACCGATATTAAAAAACAGTATTTGCATTAAATGTCGAAAGATGCTATAATAGACTAAACTATGTAAATTAGGGAAGGTGCACTATGAACAAAATCTCAATCATCGGAACCGGCAGCGTCGGCTCTACAATCGCCTACACACTGACAGTAATGGGGCTTGCCTCGGAAATCGTTATGATAGACATCAATAACGAAAAGGCTCTCGGCGAAGCGCTCGATATAAGACAGGGTACTCCCTTCTGCGGCGCTTGCTCAATCTATGCCGGCGACTACCGTGATGCCGTTAATTCAGACATCGTAATTTTAACCTCGGGTATCGCAAGGAAGCCCGGTCAGTCAAGACTGGAGCTTGCCCAGACAAATGTTAACATTACAAAGCAGATAATACCGGAAATCACAAGGTACGCTCCGGACGCTACCTACATAATAGTAAGCAATCCGGTCGATATTCTTACATATACTTTCTACAAAATGTCGGGACTTCCCGAAAACCGCATAATCGGTTCGGGTACTATTCTTGATACCGCTCGTCTGCGTTCAAGACTTTCAGAATATTACAACATTAACCAGAGCAATGTTCACGCTTATGTTTTCGGCGAACACGGCGATTCGTCCTTTATCCCGTGGTCTGTCGCGAATATTTCGAATGTTCCGATTAAAGAATGTAAAAAGCTTATAACCACACCGGGCATTAACACTCCCGAGCTTGACTTCGGAGAAATTGAGCAGTATGTAAGAAAATCCGGCGCACGCGTTATAGCAAGAAAAGGCGCGACCTTCTATGCGGTTTCGGTTTCCGTATGTCATATCTGCAAGTGCCTGCTCGGCGGTATCGATACCACAATGACGGTTTCTACGATGATGCACGGCGAATACGGAATAGAGGATGTAGCGCTGAGCACCCTTAATATGGTAGGTCACGAGGGAGTAAGAGGTAAGGTAAACGTACCTATGACCGATGAAGAAATCACACTTCTCCGCAAGAGCGCGGACACCCTCAAGGATGTTATAAGCAATCTTGATATATAAGGTGGTAATATAAATGGAATACCGTATTGAACATGACTCTATGGGAGAAATGAAGGTCCCTGCCGACAGACTTTGGGCGGCTCAAACCCAAAGAAGTCACGAAAATTTTGAGATAGGCGTAGGAATTGAAACTATGCCACGTGAAATAACCCACGCTTTCGGAATACTTAAAAAAGCGGCGGCGCTTGCTAACGCGGAATTAAAGCCCGAAAAAATGACAGCGCAAAAGGTAAAGGCAATTTCCGCCGCCTGCGACGAGGTAATATCGGGCAGCCTTAACGACCATTTTCCGCTTGTTGTATGGCAGACGGGTTCGGGAACACAGTCCAATATGAACGCAAACGAGGTTATCGCAAACCGCGCCAACCAAATTGCGGGCGAAAAGCTTTGCCACCCGAACGACGATATTAATATGAGCCAGTCCTCTAACGACACCTTCCCCACCGCTATGCACATTTCGGCGGTTATAGCGATAGAGGATAAGCTTTTACCCGCAATAGAGCTGTTAATAAACACCTTTAAAAAATTAGAGGCTGAAAACGAGGGTATTGTAAAATCGGGCAGAACCCATTTGCAGGACGCAACGCCCATTAAATTCAGTCAGGAAATCTCCGGCTGGAGAGCAAGCCTTGAGCGCGACGCGGAGCTTTTAAAAGCGGCGGTAAAGCCGCTTCACGAATTAGCGCTCGGCGGCACTGCCGTAGGCACGGGGCTTAACGCTCCGGAGGGCTTTTCGGAGCTTGTGGCGCAAAAAGTAGCGGAGCTTACGGGCAAGCCGTTTGTAACCGCCGCAAACAAGTTCCACGCCCTCACTTCAAAAGACGAGCTTGTTTTTGCGCACGGCGCAATTAAAGCCACAGCCTGTGATATGATGAAGATTGCAAACGATGTCAGATGGCTGGCTTCGGGTCCGCGCGACGGTCTCGGTGAAATACACATTCCCGAAAACGAGCCGGGTTCTTCAATAATGCCCGGAAAGGTAAACCCCACCCAGTGCGAGGCGGTGACAATGGTTGCCGTTCAGGTAATGGGCAATGATGTGGCGGTCGGCATGGCGGCTTCTCAGGGTAACTTTGAGCTTAATGTATTTATGCCGGTTGCGGCTTACAACTTCTTACAGTCAGCCCGTTTGCTTGCTGAGGCTATTGTTTCCTTTAACAACAAGTGCGCTGTGGGAATTACCGCAAATAAGGATAAGATGTATCACAATCTGCACAATTCTCTTATGCTTGTCACCGCTCTTAACCCCTATATCGGTTATGAAAACGCGGCGAAGACCGCCAAAAAGGCATATAAGGATAATATTTCCTTAAAGCAGGCATGTGTGGAATTAGGCTTTTTAACCGAGGAGAAATTCGACGAGGTATTCCACCCCGAACAGATGGTTTAATAAATGGAGGAAAAATGATGAAGGTCAGTTATTTTCCCGGCTGTACCTTGCGTACCAAGGCCAAACAGCTTGACCTTTATGCCCGCAAATGCGCCGAAGTCTTAGGCGTAGAATTATGCGAGATAAAGGACTGGCAGTGCTGCGGCGGCGTGTTTGTAAGCAATAACGACGAGATAGCCTCTAAGCTGTCAAGCGTTCGCGCGCTTATTGCCGCAAAGGAAGCCGAACAGCCGCTTGTTACGGTATGTTCCGCCTGCCACAATGTTATAAAACAAACAAATTATCAGATACAAAATGACGAAAGCTTCAGAAACCGCGCAAACCTGTATCTTGCGCAGGATAAGGAAAAAAGAGAGCCTTATTCGGGCGAGACAAAGGTTATGCACTACTTAGAGCTTTTGCGTGATGTTGTAGGCTTCGATAAAATCAAAGAAAAGGTCGTAAATCCCTTGACCGGCAGAAAAATAGCTGCCTATTACGGTTGCTTGCTTCTGCGCCCCGGTAAGGTAATGAGCTTTGACGACCCCGAAAATCCGAAAATTATGGAGGATTTTATAAGGGCATTAGGTGCAGAACCTGTAATTTACCCTTACAGAAATGAGTGCTGCGGCGGTTATGTTTCGCCTGGAGAACCCGTGCAACCCCGACGCAAAAGCAACGCTGTTACAGACAGCGCCGAAAGCCACGGCGCGGAGCTGGCAGTTACCGCATGTCCGCTTTGTAAGTACAATTTAGTGCATAACGGCAGTAATATACCGATTGTGTACTTTACGGAATTATTGGCTGAAGCCCTCGGCGTAAAGGAGGATACAAATGACTGATAAAAAAGAGCTTTTAAAGGAACAGGTTATAAGAGCGAGCGGCGTTAATCCTCTTAAATGTATGCGCTGCGGCAAATGCTCGGGTACCTGTCCCTCGTATGATGAGATGGAGTACCATCCTCACCAATTTGTTTATATGGTTGAAACGGGCGATATTGAAACCCTTATGAAATCGGAATCGGTTTATAAATGTCTTTCCTGCTTTGCCTGCGTTGAGCGCTGTCCCCGCGGTGTGGAGCCGGCAAAGATTATCGAGGCGGTACGCCTTGAGGCGATACGCCAAAAGGGAAACAACCATATGACAGCGGGCGATATTCCCGAAAAAATAAACGACGATATTCCCCAGCAGGCGATTATGAGCGCCATGCGCAAATATTCTAAATAGGAAAGGAGAAAATAACTGATGCAGAGAATTGGAGTATTCGTATGTCACTGCGGCACCAACATTGCGGGCACCGTTGATGTAAAGGCTGTTGCAGAGGCTATTAAAAATGAACCCGGTGTTGTTTTCTCCACCGATTATCAGTATATGTGCTCTCAGGCAGGTCAGGAGATTATTAAAAAGGCTATTGCCGAATATAAGCTTACAGGCATTGTGGTTTGCTCCTGCTCGCCCCGTATGCACGAGGCTACATTCCGCAAAACCGCGGCTGCCGCAGGGCTTAACCCCTATATGGTAGAAATTGCCAACATACGCGAGCAGTGCTCTTGGGTACATAAGGAAATGCCCATAGGCACCGAAAAGGCTATTATACTTGCCAAAGCGGCGGTTGCAAAGGTAAACCTTAACGCACCGCTCACTCCGGGTGAAAGCCCCGTTACAAAGCGTGCCTTGGTTATAGGCGGCGGTATTGCCGGTATTCAAACCGCGCTTGACATTGCCGACGCGGGTTTCCCCGTTGATATAGTTGAAACCAAGCCGACAATAGGCGGTAAAATGGCTCAGCTTGATAAAACATTTCCGACGCTTGACTGTGCCGCCTGTATTTTAACTCCTAAAATGGTGGATGTGGCGCAGAACGATAAAATACGCATTTTCTCATACTCCGAGGTAACCGAGGTAGGCGGATTTGTGGGTAACTTTGAGGTTACAATTAAGCGCCGCGCGCGTTACGTTAAAGAGGATATATGCACGGGCTGCGGACTTTGCACCGAAAAATGTCCGCAAAAGAAGGTTCCTAACGAGTTTAACCTCGGGATGGATAACCGCAGCGCCATTTACATTCCGTTTGCGCAGGCAGTGCCGAAGGTTGCCACTATCGACCCTAACCACTGTATGAAGCTTAAAATGGGCAAATGCGGCGTTTGCTCTAAGGTATGCTCCGCCGGCGCTATCGATTACGAGGCAAAGGACGAGTATGTTAAGGAAAAATACGGCGCAATAGTAGTTGCTACGGGCTTTAACCCCATTTCTATGGAGAAGTTTGATGAGTTTGCTTACTCTCAGTCAAAGGATGTTATAACCTCGCTTGAATTAGAGCGCCTTATGAACGCGGCAGGTCCTACGGGCGGTACGCTTTTGCGCCCGTCCGACCATGAGCATCCGCACACGATAGTTTTCGTTCAGTGCGTTGGCTCAAGGTGCGAGGCTTGCGCCGAAAAGGGCAAGGAATATTGCTCTAAGATTTGCTGTATGTACACCGCAAAGCACGCAATGCTTATAAGGGATAAATACCCCGATACCGAGGTTTATGTGTTCTATATAGATGTCCGTACCCCCGGCAAGAACTTTGATGAGTTCTATCGCCGCGCGGTTGAGGAATACGGCGTTCACTACATAAAGGGTATGGTCGGCAAGGTTTCTCCCGAGGGCAATAAGCTAAAAGTTCAGGGCTCCGATTTGATTTACGGCAAACAGCTTCATATAGACGCCGATTTGGTGGTGCTTGCCGCCGCTATCGAGCCGGACAAATCCGCCCGTCCGCTTGCTACAATGCTTACTGCCAGTATGGATACAAACGACTTCTTTACCGAGGCTCACCCCAAGCTTCGTCCTGTTGAAAGTCCGACCGCTGGCGTGTTCCTTTCGGGCACATGCCAAGGACCGAAGGATATACCCGAAACCGTTTCTCAGGCGGGAGCGGCTGCCTCTAAGGTTATAGGGCTTCTCTGTAAGGATAAACTTACGGGTAACCCGTGCGTTGCGCACTCTGACGAAATGATGTGCAACGGCTGCTCAACCTGCGAAAAGGTCTGCCCCTACGGCGCTATTTCGTATGTTGATAAAGAATTCAGAATGCCCGACAGAACCACAAAGGTTCGCCGCGTAGCGGTTGTAAACGAGGCTGTGTGTCAGGGCTGCGGCGCTTGCACGGTTGCCTGTATGTCAGGTGCTATGGACCTAAAGGGCTTTATGAATAAACAGATTATGGCGGAGGTAGACGCAATATGCAAGTAAACGAATATAAGCCGCTTATAGTGGCATTTTGCTGCAACTGGTGTTCCTATGCCGGTGCGGATCTTGCGGGAAATAACAGACTTAATTACCCTGCCGATGTTAAAATAATCCGTGTTCCCTGTTCGTGCAGAGTAAACCCGATGTTCATATTAAGAGCTTTCCAGAGAGGCGCCGACGGCGTAATTCTCTGCGGTTGCCACCCCGGCGACTGCCACTACACCTCGGGTAACTATTACACACGCCGCCGTATGGCTCTGCTTTTCTCAATGCTTGACTTTTTAGGCATTGAAAAGGAGCGCACCCGTGTTGAATGGGTCTCAGCGGCAGAGGGCGCAAAGTTTGCCGCCACAATGAACGATTTTGCAAAAACCGTTGCGGCGCTTGGTGAAAACAAGAGATTGGAGGATTTAAGATGCAAGAAATAAAACGCGAAGTTTTAGTAAATAAAGCCTCCGAATTACTTGAAAACGGCACGGTTGACCGAGTTTTCGGCTGGAAAAAGGGCGAGTTTGATTATGACATTACCCCTGCACTCTTCACCACAGCCGAAGATATTGAAAAAGAGTTTGTATGGGGCGATTTTTGCGGCGCCAACTTTTCAAAGTACCTTGTAAAGGAAACGGGAAAGAGCGAAAACAAGGTTCTTGTTTTCTTAAAGCCCTGCGATACATACAGCTTTAACCAGCTTTTAACCGAGCACCGTTTTGACCGCGAAAAGGTTTACGCCGTGGGCGTTCCGTGTAACGGTATGCTTGATATGGGCAAAATAAAGAGCAGTGCCGAAGGCATTGCAAAAGTAACCGATAACGGCGACAAGGTAACGATAGAAACCCTGTTTGACGGCGAAATTACGCTTGACAGAAACGAACTTTTACCCGACCGTTGCTTAAATTGCAAATCCAAAAAGCACGTGGCTTACGACGAGCTTTTGGGCGAGGACGGAGAGGTTTTAGATTCCAACCGCTTTGACGAGGTTGAAAAACTTGAAAAAATGACTCCCGACGAGCGTTTTGCTTTTTGGCAGAACGAATTGTCACGCTGCATACGCTGTAACGCCTGCCGCGACGTTTGCCCCGCCTGTACCTGCGAAAAGTGCGTGTTTGATAACCCCAATTCGGGTGTTGAAAACAAGGCGGCTTCAAACGAGTTTGAAGAAAAAATGTTCCACATCATCCGCGCTTTCCACGTTGTGGGCAGATGTACCGATTGCGGAGAATGTTCAAGGGTATGTCCTCAGCACATTCCGCTCCATTTGCTTAACCGCAAGTTTATAAAGGATATTGACAGCTTTTACGGTGAATATCAGGCGGGAGCCGAGGTAGGCTCGCGCGCCCCGATAGTAAACTACACCACCGAGGATATTGAGCCCGGCGACGCTGTAAGGAGGAATGAAAATGCGTAAAATATTGCTTGAGAAAATAGATTCGCTTTTCTCCGCCATTGCAGAAAACAATGTGCTTTATATGCCCGTTGACACCAAAACAGGCGCTAAGTATGAAAAATGGGAAGACGGCAAAAAGCTGTCTGAAGCGCTTAACACCGTAAGGAGCGCAAAGGATTTCTTCTTCCCCCAAACCGAAAATCTTATGGATTTTAAGGTTGAGGGCAAGAAAATCGAAGTTATTGATACGAGAAGCGAAACCGAAGACTTTGTTGTTTTCGGCGTGCGTGCCTGTGATGTCAAGAGCTTTGATGTGTTGGACCGTGTATTTTTGGCAGAACCGCAGGACAGCTACTATAAAAACCGCCGTGAGCATGGGGTTATAATGTCCCTTGCCTGCACAAAGCCGAATGAAACCTGCTTCTGCACCACCTTCGGCATAGACGCCGCGGAACCTGCTGGCGATGTGGTATGCTATAAAACCGAAGACGCGCTTTATATGGACGCTAAAACCGAAAAGGGCGAAAAGCTTTTAAAGGCGCTTGAAGGCATTACCGAGGAAGCCGATAACACAGCGGTTGCCGAACAGCAAAAGGTAACGCGCGAGCGTATGGCAAAGCTGCCGTTAGCCCACCTTAAAGCTGACGCTTTCGGCGACGGCAAAACAAAGGAATTCTTCGACCGCCCCGAGTGGAAGGAGCTTTCCGAAAGCTGTCTTGGCTGCGGCACCTGCACCTTTGTGTGCCCCACCTGCCAGTGCTACGATATTAAGGACTTCAACACGGGTCACGGCGTTAAGCGTTTCCGCTGTTGGGATTCCTGTATGTATTCCGAATTCACAAAAATGTCCGCAGGTCAGCCGAGACTTACGCAATTAGAGCGTTTCCGCCAGAGATTTATGCACAAGCTTGTGTATTTCCCGACGAATAACGACGGTATGTTCTCATGTGTAGGCTGCGGCAGATGTCTTGCAAAATGTCCGATACAGATGAACATTGTAAAGGTAATGAAAAAATTGGGAGGAAACGCAAATGGCTGATATTAAAGAACCGCTTATTCCGAAGATTGGCGTTGTTACCGATATAAGAATAGATACTCCCGATGTTAAGACCTTCCGTGTTGTAACACCCGACGGCAAAAAGGCTTTCGAGCATATGCCGGGTCAGTGCGCTATGCTCTCCATTCCCGGTGTGGGCGAGGCTATGTTTTCAATAACCTCCTCCCCCACCAACACCGAATTTATGGAGTTTTCCATTAAGAAATGCGGCTGCGTTACAGAATGGCTGCACTCAATGGAAGTAGGTCAGGAAATAACCATCCGCGGACCTTACGGCAGACCTTTCCCCGTTGATACCGAATTTGCGGGTCACGACCTGCTTTTCGTTGCCGGCGGTATAGGTCTCGCGCCCTTACGTTCGGTTATTAACTACTGCCGCCACTACCGTGACCGCTACGGCAAGATAGACATAGTTTACGGTTCACGCAGTAAGCAGGACCTTGTTGACTACAAGGAAATAATTGACGAATGGGCAAATGATACGGGCGTAAATGTTCACCTTACAATAGACCGTGAACAGCCCGAATGGGACGGTCATGTAGGCTTTGTTCCGAATTATGTTAAAGAATTGGGCTTTACAACCGATAAAATCGCCATACTTTGCGGACCGCCTATAATGATTAAATTTACCCTCGCCGGGCTTCAGGAATTAGGCTTTGATAAAACTCAGGTCTACACCACAATGGAGCTTAGAATGAAGTGCGGCATAGGCAAATGCGGCAGATGCAACATAGGCGCAAAATATGTCTGCAAGGACGGACCCGTTTTCCGCTTTGACGAAATAGACGAGCTTCCCGACGAGTACTAATAAGGAATAAGGAGGAAAACAAATGGATACTATGGTTGATGTTTACCTGTTCGGCAAGAAATACAGTGTGCCGGATAACCTTACAATAATGCGAGCAATGGAATATGCGGGCTATCAGCTTGTACGCGGCTGCGGCTGCCGCAACGGCTTTTGCGGCGCCTGCGCCACAATTTACCGCATAAAGGGCGACCGCGAGCTTAAAACCTGCCTTGCCTGCCAGACCAAGGTTGAGAACAATATGTATGTTGCTACTCTGCCCTTCTTCCCGCTTGTAAAACAGGTTTACGATATTGAAAAAATTAAACCCACCGAGCAGATTATGATGCAGCTTTACCCCGAAATTTACGCTTGCGTAGGCTGTAACGCCTGCACAAAAAGCTGCACGCAGTCGCTTAATGTTATGCAGTACATAGCTTATGCTCAGCGCGGCGAATTTGACAAGTGCGCAGAGGAATCGTTTGACTGCGTTATGTGCGGCGTATGCTCTTCACGCTGTCCCGCGGGTATTTCTCACCCGCAGGTTGCAATGCTCGCGCGCAGACTTAACGGCAAGTATATAGAACCTAAGTCCGAACACTTAGAAAAACGCGTTGAAGAGATTAAAGAGGGCGCGTTTACAGAGCTTATCGAGTCCCTTATGGGCAAGCCGGTTGAGGAGCTTAAAGAGCTTTACAACAACCGCGAAATCGAGAAATAAGGAGGGTGTGAGAATATGTATTCAAAGGAATTTGAAAAGTCTTTAAAGGCAGTTGAAGCGGCAAGAGAGGATAATATTGCGTTAGAACCTCGCCGTATGACCGCGGACGAAAAGGACGCCCTTTTGGCGGCTTACCACCCCGATTATAAAAAGAGTGAATTTTCCACCCTTAAAATAGGACCGAATAAGGGCGAACAGGTGCCGCACGAGCTTTGCGAAATGCTTGAGGCGCACAGCCGCATTAAGGCGGACGATGTTGATTTAAACGATGTTACATATGATGTCGATGTGCTTATAATCGGCGGCGGCGGCGCAGGCGCATCTGCCGCTATCGAAGCTGATAACGCCGGCGCTAAGACTATGATAGTCACAAAGCTCCGCATAGGCGACGCCAACACAATGATGGCTGAAGGCGGTATTCAGGCGGCTGATAAGCCGAATGATTCACCTGCTATCCACTTTGTAGACGCTTACGGCGGCGGTCATTTCGCGGCAAAGCGCGAGCTGCTTTCAAAGCTTGTGTGCGACGCGCCCGAGGCTATTAAATGGCTTAATGAATTAGGCGTTGAGTTTGATAAAACGCCCGACGGCACAATGGTTACCACCCACGGCGGCGGTACTTCGAGAAAGCGTATGCACGCCGCAAAGGATTACTCGGGCGCTGAAATTATGCGTACTTTGCGCGACGAGGTTTTAAACCGCGGTATTCCGGTTGTGGACTTTACCTCGGCTATTGAGCTTATTCTTGATGAAAACGGCAACGCCGCAGGCGCGGTGCTTATGAATATGGAAACAAAGGAGCTTATGGTAGCCAAAGCTAAGACCGTTATTATTGCAACGGGCGGCGCCGGCAGAATGCACTATCAGGGCTTCCCGACCTCTAACCACTACGGCGCTACGGCGGACGGACTGGTGTTAGCGTACCGTGTAGGCTCAAAGCTTTTGTATGCCGATACGCTTCAGTACCACCCGACGGGCGCGGCTTTCCCGCAGCAGATATTCGGTGCGCTTGTTACAGAAAAGGTTCGCTCTCTCGGCGCTAAGCTTGTAAACCGCGACGGTAAGGTATTTATGCATCCGCTTGAAACGCGCGATGTTGCGGCGGCTTCCATTATAAGAGAATGCTCCGACCGTGACGAGGGTGTAGACACAGGCAGCGGCAAGGCGGTTTGGCTTGATACCCCGATGATTGAAAAAATCGGCGGCGAGGGCACTATTGAAAAGAGAATACCCGCTATGATGCGTATGTTCGCAAGCTACGGTATTGATATCCGCAAGGAGCCGATACTCGTATACCCGACCCTGCACTACCAGAACGGCGGTATAGACATTAATGTTACGGGCATGAGCACCTGCGTTGAAAACCTGTATGTCGCGGGCGAGGCTGTCGGCGGAATACACGGCAGAAACCGTCTTATGGGTAATTCTCTGCTTGATATAATCGTATTCGGCAGAACCGCAGGCAAAAACGCGGCGGCAAAATCAAAGGATGTTAAGGTGGGCAAATTAACGCTTGAACACATTAACAAATTTGACGCCGAGCGCGAGGCGGCAGGCATTAAGACCGACGCCGTATCTCCGAAGCTTTTACCTGATTACAGAAGGCAAAAATAATATAACAATAAAAATCCGAAGTCTTTTCGGACTTCGGATTATATAAGGGGTTAAAAAATGATTACCGATTTACTTGAAGCACTGACTATATTCTGCTTTGGGCTTTCATGGCCTATTTCCATCCGCAAATCCATAATCTCACGCACCGCAAAGGGCAAGAGCCTTTTCTTTGAGGTATTTTTGCTTATCGGCTACGCCTGCGGAATCGCAAGAAAGATTATACAAGTAACAGGCGGAAGCTCAGGCTTTATATTCTATTTAAGCTTTTTCTTCTATGTGCTTAACTTTATTGAAATTTCGATAGATGTAGCGCTTTATTTCAGAAACAAGAAGCTGGATGAAATAGCCGACCGCGAAAAGGAAACCGTAAACGCATAAAGGGCTTTAATTTTACAAAAAGGAGGTTGCGTATTGAAAAATTCTTATGTGTCAAGGGCAACTATCGGAAGAATACCTGTTTATTTAAGATATCTTAAAAATAATTACCACGGCACCGAGAATATTTCGGCAACCTCTTTAGCCAGAGCGCTTGGGCTCGGCGAAGTTCAGGTCCGCAAGGATCTAAGCGCCGTAAGCGGTGCCGGAAGACCTAAAACCGGCTACAATATAGGCGAGCTGACGCAGGTTCTCGAGGAATTTTTGGGCGGTAAAAGCAATGTTGTGATTGTGGGCGCCGGAAAGCTCGGCAGAGCGCTGCTTGATTACGGCGGATTCGGCGATTACGGACTTAATATAACAGCCGCATTCGACGCGGCGGCAGACGATGTAAGCCACAGCAACAACGGCAAACCTATTTTACCTGCCGACAGGCTTGAAAGCTTTTGTGCGGAAAATAATGTTAAAATAGGTATTATAACAGTACCTGCCGAAGCCGCGCAGGAGGTGTGCGACCGTCTTGTCGGCTGCGGAATTAAAGGCATATGGTGCTTTGCGCCGAGCCACTTGAATGTGCCCGAGGGCATCGAAGTGCAGTATGAAAATATGGCGCTTTCGTTAGCTTATCTTAATAAGAAAATATAAGGAAACAGACCGCAAATGCGGTCTGTTTTTTTGCACAAAAGTTTGTTATAACAAAGGTCTTTCCCTGCTGACACAGGGCACTTTTCTAAGCCTTAGCTCTGCTAACGCCGGTTTATGGCTTTTAATTTTTAAGAGGTGTTAGCTTATGGAAAAATCAAAAGAGGAAAAAATACTTTATCTTGCGGAACAAATCCCCAAATTGCCGAGCAAGGCAATAAAGGCAGTCACCTTTATGATTGATAACTTCGATTTAATCGAAGAAATCAGCAAAGCTATACCTATGACAGAAACGGAAATTCAAAACAGAATAGCGAAAGCCAAAGAAAAAGAAGATTATGTTTCTATGGCTGTTTTCTGTGCCGCCAAAATATTAAGAAACAGCGAAAATAATGCTAAAGTAAAAACATCAAGCTAAACTAATGCTGTATAGCAATAAAGTCTTGTGCAAAGGGTTTCAAAAGGGGTTTTACCCCTTTGCCATTGGGCAAGCAGAAAATAGAGACTGCTATCTACGGCTGTGCAGTTCTCTGCTTGCCGCAGGGGGGTCTTAGGGGACCCCACCCCCCCGGGTCCCCTAATGCTCTTTGCTTCCTTTCTGTCACCACAGAAAGGAAGTGCCTGCACGGCACGAGTGCAACAGACTAAGTAAAACAGAAAGCCATAAACCTGCGTTAGCAGAGTAACAGCTTGTTATAAGCAAAAAACAGCCCTGTGTTAGTCGAGCAGAAAAATAGCGAATATATTTAATAAAACACGCTGTTT